>JABAOC010002473.1_pt2 | contig 28408 bp, 25 predicted proteins | sample 7062161 | NCBI WGS metagenome assembly JABAOC01 (sample SAMN14538625, study PRJNA623070) | marine sediment metagenome | biome: marine biome [ENVO:00000428]; feature: marine pelagic biome [ENVO:01000023]; material: deep marine sediment [ENVO:00002113] | place: India: Gulf of Khambhat ... | reverse complement strand
CGAGTCACGACAACTGACGGAGCATCCGGGCTACTACGAGGGGTTTCCGCTGGGTGCCGGTTTCTCGCCTGATGGGGAGACGATCGCTTACTCGTGGTTCCCCGCGGATTCGGCGGTGGAAACCCGGCTCCTCTCTGCAGACGGGTCGACCTCCCGGACCCTCTGCAGTGACCCCGATTATATGTTCTGGCCGGGCGCTTGGTCGAAGGACGGCAAGCATCTCGTTGTCACGAAGATGGGTCCGAGGGCTAGCCCGACGACCGAGATCGGCTGGGCTTCGGTCGAAGACTGCGCGTTTCGGCCCTTCACTACGTTTGCCTCCGGGCGACCACGTGAGGTGGGGGCATCGCTGTCGCCGGATGACCGATACTTGTTGAGCGACTATCCGGTGAAGCGCGATTCGGATCGCCGCGACATCAGGTTGATAGCCACCGACGGCAACTTCGAAACCACTCTAGTCGAGCATCCCGGGAACGATCGGATACTGGGCTGGTTACCTGGCACGCCCTATGTCCTGTTCATCAGCGACCGCGGCGGCACGTGGGATCTCTACGCGATCGAAGTTGTGGACGGTGAGGCCAAAGGATCGCCTCGCGTACTGATGCGCAGTGTGGGGCAAGCGGCGCCGATGGGCTTCACCCGCGATGGGTCCCTCTACTATTACATCTACACATTTCGGCTCACCGTGAACGTGGCCCCGTTCGATGCGGAGACGGGGCAGGTCTCTGTCGACGGGGCCCAGCCGCTGCTCGGGTCGAACGTAATGCCCGATTGGTCGCCGGACGGCAAGCATCTGGCGTACTGGCGTAAAGTCGATCTACCCGGGGGAGCGAGCAACTTCCTGCAGATCTTGGTGGTTCGTGACGTCGAAACGGGCGTGGAACGGGAGCCGGCCCCGCAGCTGGAGGTCGGAATGCTGCGCTGGTCGCGTGACGGACACTCCATAGTGGCCACAGGTATCGAGCGAGCCCGAAGTGACAGTGACGCGGCGTCGGTGTATCGCATCGATGTTGGCAGCGGTGAAGTGACGACCCTTCTGGAGTTTCCGCCCGATCCAGGGTGGTGGGGGACCGTTGGCGCGCTCGAGACGGCCGACGGGGATGGCGTGATCTACGTGCGCCACGGTCGACTGGTGCTGCACGACCTGCTCTCCAACGAGGAGACCGTGCTATTGCGCCATCCCGGCGTCGTCTCCCGACTCCTCTCGCTGTCGCCGGACGGCCAGCGCCTGCTGTTCGCCGTGGCAGATTCGACCGACGTGTACGTGCGGCGAGGCACACCGCCACGTCTCGACGTCAGCGGCAAATTCGTGATCGCTGACCTGTCGAGCGGCGAGCTGCGCGAGTTGCTGTCGCTCGAGAGGCCGGGGGATGTGCGCAATCTCGAGTGGGGACCCGATGGCGCCTACGTGTACTTCACCGAGGACCTGGAGAACATGACCGTCCTGCGGCGCGTGCCGGTCGAGGGTGGAGAGGCGGAGCAAGTCTGGGTATCGCAGCAGCCGCTGCACGATTTCACAATCGGTCCTCAGGGCCGGCGGGTGGTTTACACGATCCCCGAGAACGTGGTCGAGATCTACGTGATGGAGAACCTGGCGGCGGCGCTGAGTGACGCTGAGTGATGGCAGCACGTGTCCGGCGACACAGATCGTTATCAAGGAGAATTCAAATGAGGCGCTTCATAGGACTCCTCCTGCTGGCCCTCGCGGTCGCTGGCTGCGAGAAGGACGGTCCCACCGTCCCGGCGCAGAATCCAAACTTCGCGGCTGGAGGAAATCGGGGCAAACCCGATAAACCGGGCCCTCCGGAGCCCGGAGAGACATTCGAGTGGCAGTATGCAGCAACCAACCCCAACACCCTGGGCAGCGACTGCTGGGGCCCCTTCGAGGAAGACACGGACGGCGACGGGAACGACGAGTCGTGGTTCGACTGCGTAGGCGGAGAACCTCCGAGGTTCGTCGTGCGCGTCGTCGATTCGAGCGGCGTCGGCGTAGAGTCGGGAACCATCAGGTTCACCTACTGTGAGACGGATGACGGCGAGCCCGCTGCGTTGTGGACGTGCTGCTGTATCTACCCTGGAGAGGGCAAGCTCAAGGGTTATCAGCGGGCGGTAGCGAGAGTGCCCTGTAGTGGCGACGGTAAGTTCGAGTTCGTTTTGCCGGGGATCGGCGTCGGCATGAAGTGGGCGTACGAAGCAGATGCCAAGGGGCAGCCCGAGCTGTTCGAGGGCTGGTACGACTTTTTGCGAAGTGAGTAGGGAGCTATGCCAGACGCCGGCGGAGTGGAACTCGCTCAGCTCCTGATACAGGGGATCGTCGTCCCCCTACCGGAAGCGATTGCGATCCTCAGGTCCATCCTCGTTAGCATCCTGGCCGCGCTGGTTGTACCGCTGGCTGTCTTGACGGCGATCATCGTTGAGTGCGGCCGGTGTCACCGTCCGAGCTTTCAATTTTGAGTAGAGGGAGCTGGGAACCATGATAAGTCATAGAGTCGTCCTCGTCTTCCTGGCGTTCGCGCTGGTGTGGTCCGCAACGGCATACGGCCAGCAGACCGCCGAGGAGTTGTACCAGGCCGGCCTCTACCAGGAAGAAGTCCAGGGTAACCTGGAGAGCGCCATCGAGATCTTCGAGCGCATCTTGGGGGAGCACCCCAATAACCGGCCGGTGGCGGCGATGGCGCTCATGCACATCGGCCTGTGCCACGAGAAGCTGGGCAGCCGTGATGCACGAAGGGCGTACGAGCGGCTGGTGCGCGACTACGCCGACCAGACCGAGATAGTAAGTCGGGCCCGCATCCGCTTGGCAGCGCTTCGCCGGCCCGTCGAAGAGGCGGAAGAGTCGACCATAGTCGTGCGGCGGCTGGCGGCAGGTGATGAGTTGGGTGGGCCCACGCCAGATGGTCGTTACGTCGCACAGACGGACTATTCCACTGGAGACGTGGCTCTGCGAGACCTCGTCACGGGAGAAGTCCGACGGTTAACCGACGAAGGCAGTTGGGAACCGCCGGAACAGTACGCCGTCAACGTTTCGGTATCGCCGGACGGCAAGACCGCTGCGTACTCCTGGAGCGTGCAGGATTCGGTCATCGAGTTGCGGGTGGTGGGGCTAGATGGCTCGGCTCCCAGGGTGCTGTGCAGTAACACGGACGGAGTCGGCTACCCCATGTCGTGGTCTAGGGACGGCCGACACATCGCTGTCCCGACCTACAAGAGCGCGGACAAGACGGGGGCTATCGCGTGGGTTTCTGTGGAAGACGGTTCGATGCGCCAGCTGACGAGCCTCCCCACGTGGGAGTGGATACCCCTCTCGCACTCGCCGGACGACCGGTACGTTGCGATCGAATTCCCGGTAGAGGAGGACTCCGGTCGCTTTGATGTGTTCTTGGTCGCCACCGACGGCAGTGGTGCCGTTCCGTTGGTCAACCACCCAGCGGACGACCGCCTGCTCGGCTGGCTGCCGAACACGGACCACGTCCTCTTCCTCAGTGACCGATCGGGCAGCTGGGACGTGTGGGCAGTGCGGGTGTCAGAAGGCCAAGCGCTCGGGGAACCATACGCCGTGAGGCGAGGCGTTGGCGAGGCATATCCGTTGGGCTTCACGGGCGATGGCTCGTTGTTCTACTCCATAACGACCTTCCGCTACGCGGCGAGCATCGCGCCGTTCGTAGCGCAGACAGGGCGGATCGAGTTAGCGGCGAGCGAGCCATTGCTCGGGTCGAAGGTTGCCGCCCAGTGGTCACCGGACGGGGGCCGGCTTGCCTTTCTCAGTACTGAAACACCTGGAGGATACGATTTCTCACTCGCGGTGCGGGACATCGCGACCGGAGAGGAACGGGTACTAGCCGAGCATCTCATTCCCGACAAACCCCTGTGGTTCCCGGATGGTGAATCCGTCCTCATAGCCGCCAGGGACAGGGACGAGCCGTACGGTGGTGCAGGACTGTACCGGATCGACGTGGCCAGCGGTGAAGCGACGCCACTCATCGAGTTCCCGCCGGATCCTTCTTGGTGGAGTCTCGGGAACGCCTTCCACATGGGACTCGGCGGGATCCCATCACCTGACGGCGAGGGTCTGGTCTACGTCTACAACGGGAGGCTGGCATTTCGGGACCTCTCGTCTGAGCAGGAGACCGAGCTCTATAGCGATGCCGGCTTGGCGACGCGGTCGCTCGCCTTGTCGCCGGACGGCGCCGAGCTGGTCTTCGCAGTCAACGATTCTGTGCGGCCGCATCCCATGACGTACGTCCGCAATGCCGGAAGGTTGATGCTCGTACCTCTGGAAGGTGGGGAGGTGCGCGAGCTTACCCGGCTGAGCGGGACTTTTGGCAGCGTGTGGTGGACTCCCGATGGTCGGCACGTGTTCTTCCTCGAACGGCGCGGCGGAGCTGGAGCTGCCCTGTGGCGCGTGTCCCGCGAGGGAGGAAATGCCGAGCGAATGTGGGAGACCGATCGTGAGATCATCTCGTTCGCGCTCTCCCCGGACGGAAGCCAGGCGGTCTACGCGATCCCTGAGGGCGAATCCGAGTTCTGGGTGATGGAGAACCTCATAGCGGCGCTCGGCGGGGGGCAGTGAGCGCCTTACAGGAGTGCTGGACCATGAAAAGGCACTATGTAGCGGCAACCGTGTTGGCGTTCATGCTCGGGTGGGGTGCGAATGCCTACGGTCAGCAGACGGCCGAGGAGCTGTACCAGGCCGGCCTCTACCAGGAGGAAGTCCAGGGCAATCTGGAGAGCGCCATCGATCTATACAGGCGAATACTCGAGGACTTCCCGGACAACCGGGCCGTGGGCGCGCGAGCGCAGCTGCACGTCGGCCTCTGCTACGAAAAGCTCGGCCTGCAGGAAGCGCAGCAAGCGTACCGACGGGTGATCGACGAGTTTCCCGAGCACACGGATGAAGTCGCGGTCGCCCGGGATAGGCTCGCCGGTATTCAGCGTGCGCTGGCCGAGCTCAACCGCCAGCCGACCTTCCGGAAGATCGAGATCGCGAGCAAGCCGCAGAACGGTGTCCTGTCACCCGACGGGAATAGGCTGGCGTTCGTCTCCGAGGGCGCCGTGTGGGTGGTTCCGCTCCACGGTAAGGTCGACCCGGATATCGCAGGCGAGCCGGTCCGCCTCGCTGATCTGGAGGGTGTCTGGGATCTCGGAAGCCAGCTGGCGTGGTCGGCGGACGGAGAGTGGATCGCGGCTAATGGTCACCGATCCGTCTACGTAATTCCGGAGGATGGGAGCGACCTTCGCGTATACCCCATGCCGGAGCGCGGCTCGTCCCCCTACGGCTTTCGCTTGAGTCTGTCCCCGGATGGGCAGGAGGTGGCGTTCTCGGCGCTTGAGGCAGGTACACGCGAAGGCGCTCCGGAGGCGCGGGCGCATCATATCCACGTTCTTTCAACGAGCGTAGGGGAACGGCGACCGATGGCATTCGCCAGGGGCAGAATGCCGGCGTTTTCCCCCGACGGCGAGCTCATCGCGTACACGGGCCACGACGGTGATCTGTGGGTCGTGCCTTCAAGCGGGGGCACGCCGATCAGACTTGCCAGTGCTGACGACGAGCTTGACGGGCCTGTGTGGTCCCCTGACGGCAGGTTCATCGCCGCTCGCCACGGCAGCAGGGAGACATGGGTGTACCCACTGTCGCCTGACGCATCTGGCGCGGGAGAGCCGGTGAAGATCGCGCTGCCCAGGGCGATCTTTGGCAACTTGATGGGCTGGACGCTGGATGGCGAGCTCGGCGTCCTCATGAGAACAGACGAGTTTTATGCAATCTATACGGTACCCGCGTCCGGGGGCCGGGCGGTGCAGGTGACGCCCAATGATGTTTTTTCCTATTACCCGAGATGGTCCCCTAGTGGAGAGCGCATCTACCTCAGGTCGGTCCGGCCGGATGAGGACCCCCCGGTCAGGTTGGGGTACGTCCCCGCCGAGGGGGGTGAAGTTGTCGAAGTTCCGTGGCGCTCGGAACGGGCTCTCATGTCTCGCGTTCCAGGCGGCGGCCACAACATTTCGCCGGACGGCACGAGGATTGTCGTCAGCGCGGCCCAGGAACCGTATCGCAGTGAGGAAGGGGTGGATGTTTGGACGATTCCCCTCGACGGCGGGCGCCCGACTCGACTGACTAGCGATGGGTCCTTCGAGGGCTACCCGTGCTGGTCTCCTGACGGGCAGTGGATAGCGTTTACCGAATATCATGTGAAGTCTGAGGATGAAGGTTTCTGGACCGCCATACATGCGATCGCTGCGGAGGGCGGCGAGATCAGGCAACTCACCTCCGAGGCGGATAGTGTGGGCGACGGCCCCATCGCCTACGCGCCGGACGGCGAACGCATCGCGTTTTTCTCGGGCGGTGCAATCAAGGCGATACCGGTGCAGGGCGGCGAGCCGGAGGTCTTGGTGGATGGGGTGAGATTGGGTCGGCACAGCCAGCTGGCCTATTCCCCAGACGGCTCGAGGATCGCCCACAACTTCGGGGGCAAGATCTGGATAACAACGCTTGCCACAGGTGAGACGACCGAACTCCAGACCGGACTCCCCGAGAACTTCGATCTTAGTGAATTCGGCTGGTCGCCGGACGGTGAGAAGATCGTTTTCGTGAGTTCGATGGGCGGCGAGGTCGAGTTCTGGCTGATCAGCGACTTCCTGCCCGAGGAGAGATAGCTGCCCCGGCCGATCTTACGCCGTCGCTGCTTGCGGCTACAGGGCTCGCCACGGTATCCTGACACAACATGGCGAGCCCTGCTCTATCGGAAAAACTGCTGAAGGAACTCCGTGCCGTCGTCGGACGCGGCAGCGTGCTCACGGAGTTGGGCGAGCTGCTACCCTACGAGTCCGATGCGGCGACCGCCTATCGAGGAACGCCCGCCGCCGTCGTCTTCGTCCATAGTACAGAAGAGATCCAGGGGGTCGTCTCGGCGCTGCACATGGCGTCGATCCCGTTCGTGCCGCGGGGCGCCGGCACCGGACTCTCTGGCGGTGCCGTCGCCGACCGCGCCGTCATCATCGAGCTGTCGCGGATGAACCGCATCCTCTGGATCGATGCGGAGAACCGGCGGGCCCGGGTACAGCCGGGTGTGGTGAACACGCGGCTCAACGAGGCGGTGGCGCCCTTCGGGCTCATGTACGCGCCCGACCCGTCCAGCCAGACGGCGTGCACGTTGGGCGGCAATGTGGCGGAGAACGCCGGTGGCCCTCACTGCCTTAAGTATGGTGTCACCTCCAATCACATCGTCGGCCTCACCGTCGTCGCGCCGGGCGGCGCCGTGATGGAGCTACCCGGTCCCGACGGGCCGGGCTACGACCTGGTGGGGCTGTTCGTCGGTTCGGAGGGCACGCTGGGGATCTGCAGCGAGATCGAGGTGCGGTTGGTACCGCTGCCGGCGGCGGTGGGGACGCTGTTGGCCCACTTCGACGACATCGACGGGGCGGGCCGCGCGGTATCGGCGATTATCGCCGCCGGGATCCTGCCCGCCGCGCTCGAGATGATCGACAAGAACACGCTCGCGGCCGTGGAGGCGTCGGTCTTCGCAGCCGGGTTCCCCACCGACGTGGCGGCGTCGCTCATCGTCGAGCTCGACGGCCCGGGCGCCGGCTTGGCCGAGCAGGTCCTACAGGTCGAGGAGATCTTGGAAAAACACGGGGCCCGAGAGGTCTCGGTCGCGGCGAGCGAGCCGGAGCGGATGAAGTTCTGGAAGGCGCGCAAGTCGGCGTTCGGTGCCATGGGCCGGATCGGCTCGGACCTCGTGGTGCAGGACGCGACGGTACCGCGCAGCAGGCTGCCCGAGCTGCTCGCCAAAGTCTACGCGGTAGCCGAGAAGTACGATCTTACCATCGCCAACGTCTTCCATGCGGGCGACGGCAACCTGCACCCCAACATCCCGTTCGACCGTCGTGAGGCCGGTGTCGCCGAGCGGGTGGCTGCGGCGAGCAAGGAGATCATCGAGGCGTGCGTGGCGGCGGGCGGCACGATCACCGGTGAGCACGGCGTCGGCGTCGACAAGCGGAAGTACATGTCGCTCGTGTTCTCGGACACCGACCGCCAGGTGATGCGCTGGGTCAAGCAGGTCTTCGATCCCGCCAAGCTGTGTAACCCGAGAAAAATTCTCCCCGACGAACCGGAGACGCCGGTCCCCGGCTGGGTCGGCACGGTGGGTGTACGGAGGTCGAAGGCGAAGCTGGACGAAGTCGCCGGCGCGATCGAGGAGGCGATCGGCTCGGCCTGCCTGCTGGAGAATCCGGGTACCTTTGTCGTGGACGGTGAACCTGCGGGTGTCGTCGCCGAGCCGGACTCGCTGGAGGAGTTGGCCGAGCTGATGCAGCTGGCCGGGAAGTCGGGCTGGGCGGTGGTCCCGGTGGGCCAGGGCGGCTGGCTCAACGTAGGCAATGCGCACCGGCATGTAGATCTCGTGATCACGACCCGGCGACTGAACGAGGTGGTCGAGCACGCTCCCGACGACCTGCTCGCCACGGTACTCGCGGGAACATCGATCAGCGATCTCAACGCGACGCTGGCGAAGCAGGGCCAGTGGTGGCCGCTGGACCCGCTGGGCGACGGGACGGTGGGCGCGACGATCGCCACCGGCTCGGCCGGCACGTTGGCCTCGAGCTATGGGGTGCCGCGCGACCTAGTCCTCGGACTCACCGTGATCCGGCCCGACGGCCGTGTGGTCAAGGCGGGCGGTCGGGTGGTCAAGAACGTGGCCGGCTACGATATGGTGAAGCTGTACACGGGCAGCTGGGGCACGCTGGGCATCATCGCGAAGGCGCACCTGCGGTTGCACGCGCTTCCCCAGGCGGACCGGACCCGTGTTTTCAAATCGCGAGACGTCGGCGAACTGGCGGCCTTTGCGATCGATCTTGCCGCCGGCAAGAAACTCCTACCGGCGGCGGCGGAGATCTTATCGCCGGCCGCCGCGGCGGCGGTCGACATTGACACCAAGGACTGGGTGATGATCGTTCGCTGGCTGGGCCATAAGGCGGCGGTGAACGACGCCGCCCGGGCGGCGAAGACGGCTGCGGCCAAGCGGTCGATCCGGGTCGAGTCGCGAGAGAGGATCTGGGGTTCGGTGGTCGAGCTGGAGGACAGCCTGGGACCGGCGCTGACCGTCCGGGCCAACGTCCCGCTCCGGGCCATAGAAGGCGTCATCCGGCAGGCAACGCCGTTCTGCGGCGGCGACACGCCGCCGCTGCTGGCGTCGCCGCTAGCGGGTCGGGCCTGGATCTTCGTACCGCACCTGTTGTACGAGGGTGCGTCGAGCGAGCGGGTTTGGACGTTGCGGGCGGAGGAGCTGCGCCGTGAGGCGGCGGCGGGTGGCGGTGTGGTGAGGGTCGAGCGGGCGCCGACGTCGCTGCGCCGTATCGTCGATCCCTGGGGCGAGCCGGGCGCGGTCCAACAGCTGCTCAGTGCACTGAAGATCAAGTTCGATCCGGACGCGATACTGAAACCGGGATTCTTCGTGGGAGAGATGTGACGTGAGGTGGCGAACGAAGAAGATGTCGGCGCCGGTGCTGAGGCTGGTGCCGGGGATCGTTACGCTTGCTACATCCGGGTGTGTCTTCTACCAGCCCATCGAGCCATCGAGGGTCTGGCATTCGTTCGAGGCGACTGCGTACTGCAACTATGGGTTCACCGCCTCGGGGATCTACGTGCGTGAAGGCATCGTCGCTAGTGATCCCAGGGTGCTTCCTCTAGGCAGTGAGATCGATATACGGATCGGGGACGGTGAGATCCTAGAGAAGCACCAGGTCATGGATACGGGTGGCGCGGTCAAAGGTTACATCATCGATATATGGATGCCGACCTGCGAGGCGGCGAAGGCGTTCGGACGCAAGGAAGTGAAGGTGAGGGTGAGGAAGAAGGGAACGCTTAAGAATTAGGGATTCGGGGATTCGGGGAATCTGGGAATTGGGGATGTTGGAGGGGGAATCCGTGGAATCCGTGGCATCCGTGGCATTCGGGAGTTGGTGAATTGAGGGAGTTAGGATTGGAGTGGGAGTGATAAGTGAAGATATATACTAGGAAAGGTGATGGGGGTGAGACGTCGTTGTTCGGGGGACGGCGCGTGAGGAAAGACGAGTTGCGGGTCGAGGCTTACGGGACGGTCGATGAGTTGAACAGCACGGCGGGGCTGGTCGGGGCGCGTCTTCCCTCGCAGATGGAGGAGTGGCGCGATTCGCTCATCGCCATCCAGTCGGACCTGTTCACTATTGGTGCGATCCTGGCGACGCCGAAGACGGGCGCAGCGAAACCGGAGCACATACCCGAGTTGGCCGAGGTACGGGTCGAAACGTTGGAGGATTGGATTGACAAGCTGGATGAAGAGCTGACGCGCTTGAAGGTATTCGTGCTGCCGGGCGGTAGTGAGTTGGCGGCGACGCTCCACCTGGCTCGGAGTGTCTGTCGGCGAGCGGAGCGCCGGGTAGTGACGCTGGCGAACCAGGAGGAAGTCGAGCCGGTCGTCATCAAGTACCTGAACCGGCTCTCCGATTTCCTGTTCACGCTCGCCCGCGCCGCGAACGCGCGGCAGGGAGTGGCCGACGTGGAGTGGCACCCGGAGTCGGAGACATGACGGTCAGGCACACGGAGTTCGAACTCTATAATAAGGACGGCGATCCGATCCGCGGCGATGTGTGGGGCGGGGGAGAAGCCAGAGGTAAGGGCGCAATCGTCATCTGCCACGGGTTCAAGGGTTTCAAGAACTGGGGCTTCTTCCCCTACGCGGCGCAGCAGCTGGTCGAGGGGGCGGGCTACCCGGTGGTGCAGTTCAACTTCTCGGGGAGTGGGATCGGCCCGGACTTGGAGAACTTCACCGAGCTGGACAAGTTCGAGCGTAACACGTTCAGCAAGGAACTGAATGAGTTGAAGCTGGTGCTCGACGCGGCGGAAGCGGGCGAGCTGCCGGGTTTGCTGTCGCGTGAGCGCTTCGGGCTTCTGGGCCACAGCCGCGGCGGCATCAGCACGATTGTCACCGCCGCGGAAGACCCGCGTGTGGTGGCGCTGGTCACCTGGAACGCCATCGCCCACATCGATCGGTGGTCGGAGGAGCAGAAAGAAGAGTGGCGAAGTAAGGGTGTGATGGAGATTCTCAACGCGCGGACCGGCCAGATGATGCCGGTTGGCGTGGGTCTGCTGGAGGACGCCGAGTGCAACGCCGAGCGCTTGGATCTGGAGCGCGCGGTGGCGCGGCTCGAGGTGCCCTACCTGATCATTCACGGTGAGGACGACGAGTCGGTGAGCATAGCCGACGGCGAGCGGCTGGCGGCGGCGGCGCCTGCCGAGAGCACGCGCTTCGAGCGCATCAAGGATGGGGGCCACACCTTCGGCGCCGTTCACCCGTTCGCGGGGACCACCGAGCAACTCGATCGGGCAGTCGATCTAAGCGCCGGTTGGTTCGCGGTTTATCTGGAGGAGTGAGGGTCGGGATCCGTTGGACTTTCTTGGAGGTCGGTGATCTATGCTAAGGCATGCAGCGACGATCGCTTTGGTCGGGCTAGCCGTGGCGTGCGCGCCTTCGGGCGAGCGGAGCGAGGCGACCGATCCGGCGGCGTTCCATGCCGCGGTCGACAGCCTGCTGACCGATTCGGAGTACTCTTGGAACGGCGGCGACCTGGACGGCTTCCTCTATTGGTACAAGCGGGGTGAGGAGACGAGCTTCATGGGAGCGGGGGGCCCGATCTACGGTTGGGCGACGATCCGGAGCCGCTACGCGCCGCGCTTCGAGCCGGGAGCGGCCCGTGACTCGTTGCGCTTCGAGGGTCTGCAGACACGCCCGATCGCCCCGTGGCTTGGGCTGGCCACGGCGCGCTACGTCCTCTTCCAGGGTGATTCGATCACCTCGCAGGGGGTATTCACTCTAGTACTGGAGATGACGACCGAGGGCTGGCGGATAATCCACGACCATAGCAACGAGACCGACTAGCCGAAGGACTCCTCGAGGACTTCTCGCCTGACCCTAGCGATGGCGACCTGCTCGCGGATATTCGGCGCTCTGTCGCGGCCGTAAAGGTTCTCGATGGTCTCGTAGACGTTCAGCGCGATTGCCTCTTGTCCCATCTGAAGCAACGCCGCCGCCTTGTTGAGCAGTGCCTTGACCACCCGCTCGCGCAAGACCGGGTCCGTTGACTCGCTCCAGCGCTTGATCACTTCGTCGAGCACGCCGACGGCTTCGGGGAGCCGGTCGAGCTCGGCCAGGGCGATGCCCTTGTTGACCATCGCCTTACCCACGGCCTCGCTCATGCCCGGCCCGGGCTCGCTCGAGAAAGTACCGATCAGCTCGTCGTAGACGCCAACGGCTTCTTCGTGCCGGTGCAGTGCGGCCAGGCTCGCTCCTTTGTTGAAGAGTGCCCGAACGGCGTTCTCCCGCAGCCCTAGCTGCCGGGAACCGCCGGTCCGACCGACCAGCTCGTCGTAGATGGCGATCGCTTCGTCCGCTCGGCCCATCTGCGCCAGCACGACGCCCTTATTGAATAGCGCGGCGTTGACTCGCAGATCTACGGCGGGTCGGAAGGTGTCATCGCGTGATATCCGGTCGCCGAGGCGAACGACCAGGTCGTAGGCGGCGAGTTCGTCTATCGAGCCGTCGGAGAGGCCGGCGGCCGCGGTGAGCATGGCGTCCATCAGCTGACTGATCTGCTCGCGGGCCAGGTCGGTCGTGGGGACGGCGGAAGCGGCGCTGATCGCGTCGCGATAATCCGCGCGCTTCACCGCTTCGCGCACGCGGTCGAGTGGGCTCTTAGAGGGCGCCATCCCTTCCCCCCATCCACCCGCCTGCCATGCTCGCCTGGATTGCCATCGGCACAATATACGCTGGTCTCGGCAGCGTGCGCACGTGGGATTGGTCGCAGGCGGAGGACCACTCGCTCCGGGGTTCAGGTCGGAGGTGGAAGACTACTCGCTCCGGGCTCGCGGGTCGGCGTGGGGGTCCTCGAGCTTCACCGCTCGCGTGCACCTAGGGTAAGCGTAGCGCCATTGGAGTCGCTCGCGAGTTTCGCTCGTAGGACCCCCAGCGCCTCCCGCACTGGTTCGCCCGCCGGCGAAGGCGCCGGCCCGGAGCGAGTGGTGCTCCGCCTCCGACTAGTTCGGCAGAAATCGCTTGGGAAACTTAGCCACCACCGTGTAGACCGGGTCGACAATGTTGGCGATGGTACTCTCGCACACCTGGCTCACGAGTTGGTAGGCGTCCCAGCGACCGAACCCGTAGTCGTCTTCGAGCCACTCGATCAGCTCGACGTGCGCCAGCCGAAACGCGTCGATCAGCGGGCGAGCACTGCCGGCGACCATGATGTACTCATCATCCTCGATGCGCGGCCAGGCGATACTCGCGTCCTTGATCAGATCGAAGTGGAGCACCACGTCGGCCGACGTTTCGAGTCCGGTCCCCGACACTTCGCCGTGGCCCTGCCGTGCGTGGACGTCGCCGAAATAGAAATAGGCGCCCTCGTGGAAGACCGGCAGGTAGACGGTGGCGCCTTGGCGGATCTCGGGCGCGTCCATGTTGCCACCGAAGTTACCGGGCCACAGTCCGGAGAAGGCTTCATCAGCGGCCGGCGCTACCGCAACACGGCCCAGCATCGGTTGGAGATCGATGGTTACCTGGCGCATGCGGCTGTTTGGCATTTCGGTTGTCGCGGTCATATTCTCGCGGTCGAGACGCCAAACGTAGCGACCCTCGGGGATGGGGTCGTTGAGCATGCGAACACGCGCGTCGGTCGCCAGCCCCCCGAAATCCGCATAATGGCGAGCCGCGGCGATGTCGTGGTTGAGCCGCAGCTCGAGGATCTTCACGACCAGCACGTCGTTCTCCGTCGCGCCTTCGATGTAGAACGGGCCGACCTCGCCGGGGAACGCACCGCCCTCCTCGGTATAGTAGCCGCCGAACATCGTCCGTGAGACGAGCACGGTGCCGGGCTCGATCCGAAGCACGGGCTCACGCACCGCGAAGGTCCGATGCCCGACTTGGGGCTCGAAGTACACGGTGTCCGTCGCCGCCTGGCCTTCGGCCTGCACGGTCACCAGCAAGGCGAGCATGAGCGGGACTTGCATGGGAACCTCCCGGGTAGGTTTCAGTCTGGTTCGAAAACATTACACTACCAGCCCGGTCGCGCGCTGACAAACTGGGGTCGGAGGCGGAAGGCCTCCTCCCTGGCAGCTTGGCGACCCCGCAGATTGGAAACGCCGAGCCGGGGCGTTTCGTACGGTTTAGAAATGGTGTCGGAAAGGGTATGAGCCCCGCCGGGTTGTTGGCAATACTAGCGGGGTGTGCTAGTATCGTTAGCTCGGCAGCCACATTGCGAGCGGAGTTCGTGTTACGATGGGTGAGTCAGGTTCTCACGGCGTGAAGAATATCTTCCTGCGGGCGCGGCTGACCCGGGTGCTCGCGGTGTACCTGGGCGGATCGTACGCGCTGCTGGAAGTCATGGACATTTTCACCGACCAGCTGGGCCTGCCCGACTGGTTCTTCCGCGGCGCGCTGATCCTGCTGCTGATCGGCCTGCCGATCGTGATTGCCACGGCGATCGTGCAGGGGCGGCGGCGCCTGCCCGTCGCCGGCCAGCCGAGCGCGCCAAGCGCCGGACCCGGGGTACCAGACGATGCCGACTCCGCCGAGGCCGCCGCGCCAGCGGCGCCCGCACCTCACCACTGGCTCAACTGGCGGAACGCCGTTTTGGGGTTCGTGGGTGCGTTCGCGGCCTGGGGGCTCATCGTTTCGGTCTACATGGGGACCCGCGCTTTGGGGATCGGACCCGTCGGCTCGCTGGTGGCCGCCGGTGTGCTCGATGAGCGGGAGCGCCTGATCGTGGCCGACTTCGAGAACAACACCGGCGACCCGCTTCTGGGACAGGCGGCGGCCGAGGCGTTCCGCATCGATCTCAGTCAGTCGACTATCGTAACGGTCGTCGATCCCGCCTTCGTCGGGCAGGTGCTGCGGCGCATGCAGGCCGACCCGGAGCGCGAGCTTGATCTCGCGCTCGCACGTGAGGTCGCGATCCGCGAGGGGATAAAAGCAGTCGTTGCCGGTGACATCACGCGGGTGGGTGGCGGCTATCAGCTAGCGGCACAACTCGTCTCCGCGCAGGACGGCAGCGTGCTGGTCCCGTTCCGCGAGACGGCGAGCGACTCTACCGAGATCATCGACGCGATCGACCGGCTGTCCGGTAGCCTGAGGGAGCGGATCGGCGAATCGCTGAAGACGATCCGCGCCAGCGAACCGCTCGACCGAGTGAGCACGACGTCGCTCGAGGCGCTGCGCAAGTACTCGCTGGCGGTGCGTGTCATCGAGCAGGGCGACAACGAGCGGGGCATCGCCCTGCTGGAGGAGGCGGTGGCGCTCGATACGGCCTTCGCCATGGCGTACCGGAAGCTCGGTGTGACTCTCAGAAACATCGGACAGGAGCGAGTCCGGGGAATGGAGGCTTTGACGAAAGCCTTCGAGCACCGCGACCGGCTCACCGAGCGGGAGCGCTACCTCACCGAGGGCACCTACTATTGGGGGGTCGCCGGCGACAACGAGGCGGCGATGGCCGCCTACGAATCGCTGCTCGACCTCAACCCGGATGACCCGTGGGCGATGAACAACCTGGCCATCATCTACGACGAGGCCCGTGACTTCCGGCGTGCCGAGCAGCTTTTCACGCGAGCCATCGAGCTCGACTCGGCCGGCGCGCTCTACTACGGCAATGCGATCAGCACGCAGGTCGCGCAGGGCGAGTACGGTGAGGCCGATTACACGCTCGATCGCATGGCCGGGCTGTTTCCCGGGCATCCCAGCGTGGCGATGCATGCGACGGCGCTGGCCAGCTCGCAGTTCGACTACGAGACAGCAGAGCGATACGTGCTGGATCTCAGGGAGGCGCAGCGCGCCAGCCCGCTGATGCAGCGGTGGGCGAGCTTCAATATGGCTCAGCTGGCGGAGGTGCGCGGCCGGCTGCGTGAGGCGGAGAGGCACATCCAAGAGGCGATGGCGGCGGCTGAGGCACAGGGTGATGTGGCGGTCTACGTGGCGAGCGCAGTGCGGGTCGCGTTCCACGACCTCTGGTTCCGCGGTCAGTCGGAGGCGGCCGTGCAGAGGGTTGAGGCCGTGCTGGCGCGCTATCCGCTCGAGACGATGACGCCGGCGGAGCGTCCCTACGGTTTGCTTGCGACGTTCTACGCGCTCGCCGATCGACCGGCTCGTGCCCGCGCTTACCTGGAGGAATACGATGCGGCCGTTGAGGGCGGTACCATCTTAGTGAACCCGCAGGAGGGTGGGGACGCAGCGAAGGGCATCCTGGCGTTGGCCGAGGGCCGTGTGGATGATGCTATCAGCGAGCTGCGGGCGATCGACGTCGGCTCGTGCACGATCTGCGTTCTGCCGATGCTGGGCCAGGCGTACGACCAGGCCGGCGTGACCGATTCGGTCGTCGCTGTCTACGAACGCTATGTAACGACGCCGTGGCTGACGCGCCTGGACGTTGGCGACTGGTTCGCGCTCGCCGCGATCTACGAGCGGTTGGGCGGACTGTACGAGCTGAGCGGGGACACGGAGAAGGCTGCGCTGTACTACGGTCGCTTCGTGGAGCTTTGGGAGGACGCCGACCCCGACCTGCAGCCGCGGGTAGAAGCGGCGCGCCGGGCGTTGGAGAGACTGGCCGAGCCATCGTAGTGGGAATCACGAATTCCCGACAAGACGCTTACCCACCCCGCGTGTGCATCTCTCTGTGGGGGTCTTTTCGCAGGTCTTCAATCTGATATAGCGGACCTCGCAGTGAGTTGAGTTCGGCGCGTTCTTCGGCACCGCGGTCGCGGCGCTGCATCCACCTCTCGGCAATCAGCTCCTTGATTTCGTCGATCGATGTACCAGCGCGCAGCGGTGAGCGCAGGTCGAGACCATCCGCGGCGTAGAGACAGAGGAACCAGACGCCGTCGGCCGTCAGGCGACTGCGATCACAGGTCCGGCAGAACGGGTCGGTGGTGGAGGCGATGACGCCGAATACCGTGCCGTCGGGGAGGGCATAGCGGTCGGCCGGCGCGGTGCCGTTCTTGCTCAGCTCCTGGATCGGCCCGAAGCGCTGGCGCAGCGATTCGAGCATCTGCTGCTTGGAGACGACTCGATCGAGCGACCACTGCGTCGCGCCGCCGACGTCCATATACTCGATGAAGCGGACCTCGGCTCCTGACTCGGTGCCGAACTCGATGAGGTCGGCCAATTCGTCGTCGTTGAAGCCACGCATTACCACCGTGTTGATCTTCAGGTTCTCGAGCCCCGCTGAGTGGGCGGCTTCGATCCCCTTCAGCACGTGGTGCAGGTCATCGCGGCGCGTGAGCTGGCGAAAGCGGTCGGCCTGCAGCGTGTCGAGGCTCACGGTCAGGCGCTGCAGGCCTGCCTCGGCCAGCCCCTCGGCGTGCCGGGCCAGCAGAACGCCGTTGGTGGTCAAGCTGATGTCTCTGATCTGAGGGATTCCCGCCAATCGCTCGAGCACCTGGCGAACCTCTCGGCGCATCAGCGGCTCGCCGCCCGTCAATCGGACCTTGTCGACACCGAGTCCGGTGAACGCCTCCACCAGCCGGCCGGTCTCGTCGACGTCCAGGATGTCGTCCCGTGGCAGCCAGACATATTCCTCGCCCGGCATACAGTAGGTGCAGCGCAGGTTGCACATGTCGATCAGCGACACGCGCAGGCTGCGGAGCGGCCGGTCCAGCCGGTCTCTGGGGGCCTGTGTCTGCTCGGGGCGCGGCGTGCCGGCCCTGTGGGCGGTTGTCGCGATAGGCACCGCGGGTCTACTCAACAGCTCTCCCAGTGTTTGGGCCTGGATCATCGAGCTTGGCGGCAATCCGTCAAGGTTACCGGGGGCGGCCTCAGATGCAAGCCGCTGCCATCAGGGAAACCGAGCCGCCGGCGGTGCTGTTCCTAAGGCATGAGTCGCAGGAGCATATCTACGAACAGGGGATGTCGATGCTAATGCGCAGATCGTTGTCGGGGCCGTTTGTCGTGGTGCTCGTGTCGCTAATGGCCTGCGACACGGCGGAGTCCCAGGTGGGGCAGGCGGACGGCGGCGCGGTGAGAGTGCCGTTCGTTACCGACGGTTGGAGGACCGATTTCTCGAAGCACTCGGTGCCGCTGGACGAGATCATCTCCGGCGGCCCGCCGAAGGATGGGATCCCGCCGATCGACCGGCCGAAGTTCGATTCGGTGCGGGAGGCGGATCGCTGGCTGGGCGATCGCGAACCGATTGTCGTCTTTGAGCAGGACGGCGAGGTACGCGGCTATCCGTGGCAGGTCCTGATCTGGCACGAGATAGTCAACGACGAGGTGGGTGGTCTCCCGGTCTCTATCACCTACTGCCCGCTGTGTAACACCGCGATCGCCTTTGACCGCCGGGTCGGTAGCGTGCTGCTCGACTTCGGCACTACGGGCAAACTGCGGCACAGCGACCTGGTGATGTACGACCGGCAGACGGAAACGTGGTGGCAGCAGGCGACGGGTGAGGCGATCATCGGCGAGCTTACCGGCACGGTACTGACTTTCCTTCCGGCGCGCACGGTCAGCTGGAGGGACTTCAAGCGCGAATACCCTGACGCAAGGGTTCTGAACCGTGACACCGGGCACCGGCGTCCCTATGGGACGAGTCCATACGACGGCTACGATACGGGCAGCCCCTGGCTGTTCCGCGGCCGCAGCGACAGCCGGTTGCCGGCAATGGCCCGGGTGGTGGTCGTGAAGAGCGGCGCCGCCGCCGTGGTCTACCCGACGGAGACTCTGGCCAAGGAAAAGGCGATCAACCATGAGGTAGGGGAAACGGCAGTGGCGGTTTTCTACCGGCCGGGCACGGCATCGGCGGTCGATGCGCGGCAGATCGAGGCGGGGCGCGACGTGGGTGCCGCGGCTGCCTATCACCGCACTGTCGACGGCCGCACGCTCACCTTCCGCGCCGACGGTGATGGCTTCCGCGACCGAGAGACCGGCACGCGCTGGACCTTCTTCGGCGAAGCGATCGACGGGCCGCTGGCCGGGGTGAAGCTGGAAGCGGCGGTGCACTACATACCGTTCTGGTTTGCGTGGGCGGCCTTCGCGCCCGAGACACCGGTGTACGGCATGTAGGGTGGTTGGCAATTCCCAACGAGCAAGTCGTTTGGGAATTCTCGAATGTCGATCAGGGGACCAGTGCAACAGGGGAGGTGGGGAAATCTCAGGTGTTCTTACGAGCCGACGCTTCTTGACCTCCGACCTCCCTTGTCCCGTCTTCCCTTGCTCGAGATTCGAGAATTCCCAATACTCTCGAAATTCTCGCACTGAACATTCCCCTATTCCCCTCGAGATATGGAGATACGTACGGTCACTGTCTATTGCGCGTCGAGCACGCAGGCGGATTCCGTCTATTTGGACGCCGCCGAACGACTCGGCCGGCAACTCGCCAGCAACTCGATGACGATCGTCTACGGCGCCGGCGGCCTCGGCTCGATGGGCCGGCTAGCCGACGGTGCCCTGGCGGAGGGCGGGTGGGTCGTCGGCGTGATTCCGCGGTTCATGAAAGAGTTGGAGTGGTACCACAAAGGGATCGGTGAGATCGTAGAAGTGGGGGACCTGCACGAGCGGAAGCGTGCGCTGCTGGAGGGCGTCGACGCGGTGGTGGCGCTGCCGGGCGGCTCCGGCACGCTGGACGAACTGCTAGAGGCGATCTCGCTGAAGCGACTTGGTACCTTCCTCGGCCCGATCGTGATGGTGAATACGAGTGGCTTCTTCGATCCATGTATCGAGTTGCTGGAGCGCTGCATCGCCGAGCGGTTCATGGATGCGCGGCACCGCGCGATGTGGCAGGTGGTGGCGGAGCCCGAAGAGGTGCTGGAGGCATTCCGCTCGGCGCCCGAATGGTCGAGCGAGGCGATCGGGTTCGCCGCGATCTGAGCTGAAGCGGGCCTGCTCTTTTTTGCTGTTCGAGCGCTCTGTATCTTCCGGTACGCGTCGAACAACCAATTCAGGACCTCGCAGCGCCGCGCCGCCCGGTACTACCTTGTGGTGCGGTGACTCGGCGTACTGACCGGGAGGATGCGCATGCGTCTAGCCCCACTCGCACTCAGCGCGACCCTTGTCGCCATTACGGCTTTCGGCAGCCAGCAGCAGGTCGATCCCACAGCGGAAGGCGGCCTGCTGCTGGTCACCAACAAGAGCGGCAACACGGTCTCATTGATCGACCCGGCGACCGGCAGGGAAGTGAACCGCCTCGGGACCGGGCCGAGCCCTCATGAGGTAGCTGTCACGCCAGACGGGAGACTGGCGTTCGTGGCCAACTACGGATCGAACAGCCTGACCGTGGTCGATGTGCCGCAGCAGATGGTCGTGGGTTCGGTCGATCTTGGAGAGCACAGCCGCCCGCACGGTCTGGTAATATCGAAGGACGGCGCCTCTGTGTGGGTGACGGCGGAAGGCTCGAAGCATCTCGTGGAGGTCGACGTCGGCTCTCTGACCGTTAAGCGTGCCGTCCGGACCGGTCAAGAGGTCACGCACATGGTGGCCTTGGCCGAGGAAAGAGGCAAAGCGTATACGGCGAACATCGGGTCGGGCAACGTCACGGCGATCGATATCGAGAGCGGCGAGGTGATCCGTCACATCGGAACGGGTGCCGGCGCCGAGGGTATCGCGGTGACAACCGACCAGGAGTATCTGCTGGTGACCAACCGTGCAGCGGGCACTTTCACGGTGGTAGAAGTCGCGACCGACGAAATCGTGCACAGCATGGAAGTGGGCGGTTTTCCGATCCGCGTGGAGGTGACGCCGGACGGCAGGCGGGCGCTGGTGAGTCAGGCGCGGGCCCGCGCGGTGATCGAGATCGAGCTCGACGGCTGGAAGGTCGCCCGCACCCTGCAGATCGGCTCCTTTCCCGTCGGTATCGAGATCCGACCCGATGGCAAGGTCGCCTACGTTGCCAATACTGGTGACAACATGTTGACGGTCATCGACCTCGACAGCTTCGACGTAATAACGACGATCGCCGCCGGTGAGGAACCGGACGGGATGGCCTGGGTCAGCTCATAGCCACCATGTCGCGAACCTCGTACACCTGGCCGCTGATAGCCGCGATTTTGGTCGCCGCCTGTACGGTCGAGCGCGCCGATGTGCGCACGCCGAGCGGCGAGCCGCCGGAGGCGGACACCACACGGATCCGGCGCCTGGTCGATCTTATCGGCGACGCGTACGGGACCGGTGACCTGGCCGCACTCGACACCATTTACCACGAGGGCGTTACCGTCTACGAAGGCGGACGGGCCGACCGGGGCTGGGTCGCCTACCGGGACGGCCACCTGGCACTGGAGATAGAGGGACTGAGCGAGCGGGAGCTCGACTTCGAGGACGTCGAGATCAGGCTGGCGGGTAGCACTGCAGTGGTCACCTGTAGCTTTAGGCTGACGGCGTTGCGCGACGGCGAGCAGATCGCGGCGCACGGTCTCGGGACGATGGTCTTCCGGAAGTTCGCGGGACGTTGGCGTCTCGTGCACTCGCATACCTCGAGCGGTGACAGTTGAGGGAGGATGTAGCGGTGGAAACGGGGAGCGAGCGCCGTCGTCAGCGCCTGAGCAGCCGGAACCCGCTCACCGGCGAAGCGGTGGGCGACTTTCCATTTATGAGCGCTGCTGAGGTTCGGGGCCTGGTCGATGCGGCGCGCGCGGCGCAGGCCGAGTGGTCGCAGCGCACACTGGAGGAACGGGCGAAGACGTTGGACCGGGTTCGCCGTCTGACTGCCGATCGTTCGGAAGAGATCGGCCGGCTGATCAGGGCGGAGACGGGTAAGGTGCCGGGAGAGGCACTGTACGAGGCCGCCGTCGCCTGCGACTACATGGCGTATCTGACGCGCACGGTCCCCAAGAGCCTGCTGGCGCGACGGGCGGGCACCGGCTGGCTCACACACCGTCGAGCCCGGGTGCTTTACGAGCCGTTCGGCGTGGTCGGCGCGATCACGCCGTGGAATTACCCGTTCGCCATCAGCATGAGCAGCGTGGGCACCCCGGTCGCGGCCGGCAACGCGGTGGTGCTCAAGCCATCGGAGTACACGCCGGCGGTGGGTCAGTTGGTCGTCGAGCTGTTCAGTGAGGCGACGGGGCTGGAGCATTTGGTCAGCCTGGCGACGGGGGATGGGCGGACGGGGGCGGTTTTGATCGAGGCTGGTGTCGACAAGATCGCGTTCACCGGCTCGGCCGAGACGGGGAAGAAGGTGATGGCAACGGCAGCGCGCTCGCTGACGCCGATCGTGTTGGAGTTGGGTGGTAACGACGCGATGATCGTCTGCGAGGATGCCGACATCGAGCGAGCGGCGCGCGGCGCGGTCTGGGGCGCCTTCTTCGGATGCGGCCAAGTCTGCATGTCGGTGGAACGCGTCTACGTCGTGGAATCGATCTATGCTGAGTTCGTGCAGGCGGCGGTGGCGGAGGCTCGAAGGGTGCGGACGAGCGATGAGCCGGAGGCGATGGTCGGGTCGCTCATTGCACGGTTCCAACTGGAGCGGGTAAAAGAGCACATCCGCGATGCAGAGTCGCAGGGCGCGCGGGTGCTACTAGGCGGTAGGGCGATCAAGGGGGCGGGCCACTTCTACGAGCCGACGGTGGTGGTCGACGTGAACCATCGCATGAGTCTGATGAGGGATGAGACATTCGGCCCGGTCCTGCCGATCATGCGCGTGAAGGACGAAGAGGAGGCGGTGCGCCTGGCGAACGACAGCACGTTCGGGCTCGACGCGAGCGTCTGGACGCGAGATGCCGCGAGGGCGCGTCGCCTCGCGGGTCGACTGCGGGTCGGTTCGGTCGTTATCAACGACCACATGATCAACTACGCGATCCCCGATCTCCCCTTCGGCGGAGTCGGGCACAGCGGGTTCGGCCGCGTGCACGGCCTGGAAGGACTGCGGGAGTTCGTGCGGCCGAAGGCTTATGTCGAGGACCGGTTGGCCTTCAAGCGCGAGCCTTATTGGTTCGAGGAAGGTGGGAGCGGAGAAGGGCTGGTGCGGTCGCTGCTCAAGTTCCGGCACGGACGCGGCCTCGTACGTCGCGCCGGCGCCGCGCTGCGAATGCTGCGTGGCATGAGGCGATGACCACCAGCGGCGTCCCGTCGAAACCGCTCGCGCCGCAGATCGACGACCTGCTCACGTGTGTTCATTGCGGGTTCTGTCTGCCCGCATGTCCTACCTACGAGATACTGGGCAGCGAAAACGACTCGCCGCGCGGGCGCCTCTACCTGATGCGTGCGGTGGCGGAGGGGCGACTCGAGGTCGACGATGGGTCATTCGCCCGTCACCTGGATCGCTGTCTCGGTTGCCGCGCCTGCGAGCCCGTCTGTCCTTCGGGTGTCCGCTACGGGGCGTTGTTCGAGCACGCCCGTGGCGAACGGGTGACGGCGGCGGGGCCGCTGGTCCGCGCGGCAGGGATTCCACTCGACCTGTTCTTCGCGAACCGCTGGCTTGGTCTTCTCGGTTGGTTGGCCCTGCGCCTGTTGCGGGCCAGCGGTATTCCGCGGCTCATCGCGAGGGCTGGGCGGGCGGGCCGGATGCCCGGGCGCCCACGCTTCGCAATGGCGATGCTTGCAGCTACGGCGCCGCGGGCCAGGGGAGTGCTGCGCGGTGTGCGACGGCCGCGGCGGCGGCGCGAAGGGACGTGGCGTTCGGCCGACGCGGTCGCCGGACCGCCCGACGGGGAGCTGGTGGCGCTGCTCGAGGGGTGTGTGATGTGGGGCCTGTTCCGGCATGTGAATCACGCGATGGAGCGCCTGGTACATGCGCAAGGCGTGCGGACGGTGAGGCTGCCTCCAGGTCTCTGCTGCGGGGCGCTGCACGCGCACGCCGGCCGGCTGGAGATGGCGCGCGAGCTTGCCCGCCGCATGATCGCCGCGATCGAGAATTCGGGCGCCAGGTTACTCGTCACCAACTCGGCGGGATGCTCGGCGGCGGTAAAGGACTACGGCGAATGGCTGCGCGATGATCCGATTTACCGTGAGCGGGCCGAACGTGTCGGACGCTTGGTGCGCAACGCTAGCGAATGGTTGGTCGAGCGACCGCGACTGCGCTATCGATCGTTGTCGGCGCGTTTGGGCTACGATGCGCCCTGCCATCTGCTGCACGCGCAGCGGATCGACGAGCCTCCGCTCGAGCTGCTCGCGCAGGTCCCCGATCTCGAGGTGGTGAAGCTGCCAAGGTCCGAGCGCTGCTGCGGCGCCGCCGGGCTCTACGGCCTGGTACGTCGTCGGCTGAGCGAGGATCTCCTGTTGCGCAAACTCGGCGAAGTGCTGGAGACGGACGTCGACGTAGTGGCCACGGGCAACCCGGGCTGCCTGATGCAGATCGGCGCGGGCACGCTCGTTCACCGCGTCCCCGTACAAGCCATCCATCCCATCGAACTCCTGGCAGGTCTGCTGGAATCCGACTGAGGGTATGCCATGGCCGAGATGATTCCCAAGATGGCGACTCGGCGCGAGAAGCTGGGCGAGATCATCTTCGAGGCCGAGACGCCCGGTGGTAAAGCCTTCGATGTCGCCCTGCTGCTGGCGATCGTGCTGAGCGTCGTCGCCGTGATGCTGGAGAGCGTCGCCGGGGTCCGAGCCCGCTACGGCCCGCAACTTCGCGCTGCGGAGTGGCTGTTTACCACGCTCTTCACGATCGAGTATCTCCTCAGGTTGATTTGCGTCGGCAAGCCGCTGCGCTACGCTCTGAGTTTCTTCGGGATCGTCGATTTCCTTGCCATCGTTCCCACCTATCTGAGCGTGCTGCTGCCCGGTGCACAGTCGCTGATCGTGATCCGGGCGCTGCGTCTGCTGCGTGTCTTCCGTGTGATGAAGCTGGTTCACTTCGTCGGAGAGGCACGGATGCTGCGAGCGGCGCTGCGCGCGAGCACGCGCAAGGTCATCGTATTCCTCGGCACGGTGCTCACGCTGATGCTCATCATCGGCGCACTCATGTACTTGATCGAGGGCGAGGAGCATGGATTCACAAACATCCCGGAGAGCATCTACTGGACGATCGTGACGATGACGACGGTCGGCTACGGCGATATCGCCCCGGCGACCGTGCTCGGCCGGATTCTGGCCTCGATGGTGATGATCATGGGTTATGGGATCATCGCGGTGCCCACCGGGATCGTGACGGTCGAGCTGGCGGGTGCTCGCAAGCGGCCTATCAGTACGCGGGCGTGCACCCTTTGTGCGGCTGAAGGACACGATGCGGATGCGCAGTTCTGCAAGTACTGCGGAGCTGGTTTATAGAGTTCAATACCCAATATCCGCTAGCCAGTTTTCACTTGGTCAAGTGGTTTTCAGCTTTCAAAGAGCAAAGTCCAAGCTCCACCCAGCCAAGTGTGTCGCTGGTGAGTGGATCTTGGGACTGGGCCTTTGAATACACCTTGAACATCTGTCCAGTGGATGTCGGATATTGGATATTGAAGTAGTACCGGTCAGACCGCCAGCGAGAAGGGAATAACCTGTGGCGACACCCAGATTCGTTCCTCTGAGCCAGTACCGCGAGTATCCCGCCGATGAGATGAAGCTACGGGCGGCAGAGTTTCGCGCCGAGCTATCGCGGCGGCGTAGTGTGAGGCAGTTCTCCGACCGGCCGGTCCCGCCCGAGGTGATCGAGGAGTGCCTGCTCGCCGCCGGCAGCGCACCAAGTGGCGCAAACATGCAGCCCTGGCACTTCGTAGTCGTCTCGGATCCAGGGGTGAAGCGGCGGATCAGGGAGGCGGCGGAACGTGAGGAAGAGAAGTTCTATAAGGAGCGAGCGCCGCAGGAATGGCTGGATGCGCTGGCACCACTGGGTACCGACGAGCACAAGCCGTTTCTCGAGATCGCCCCCCATCTGATCGTCATCTTCGTGCAGAGCTACGGCGTGACGCCGGCGGGGAAGAAATACAAGCACTACTACGCCACCGAATCGGTGGGCATCGCAACCGGCATGCTGGTCGCGGCGGTCCACAACGCCGGCCTGGCCTCGCTCACGCACACGCCGAGTCCCATGGGGTTCCTCAACGAGATCCTCGACAGACCGGCGCACGAGCGCCCGTTTTTGATGCTCGTGGTCGGGTATCCGGCGGAGGACGCAGTAGTGCCGGACATCGGCAGGAAACGACTGGACGAGATCGCGACGTTTGTGTGATATCAATATCCAATATCCGACACTCGAACTCCATGTGGTCAAGGGGACGGCGCTGACGCGCCTCTTCATGGTGGAAGGTCCAGGTGTCGTTACTCAATCACCATCGATCATCAACAATGCCACCGGTGAGTGTTGGCGATTGGACCTTGATGCTGGATCATTGGAAACCACTTGAACATCTGTTGACTGGGTGTCGGATATTGGATATTGGAGACGGCTACGGACTCCTCGACTAGACGGAGCCTGCAATGCACGAAACGGTTGTCCCACTCCGCGAGATAATAAAGCTGAACACGCGCCTGTTCCTCAACTGTCTGGATGGGGTCGACGACGCGATGGCGCGGGAGCGGCCGAGCGCCGACACGAACAGCATCGGGTTTATCGCCTGCCACGTCTTGCATGCCCGCTACTACCTGGCCAGCTTCCTCGGGCTCGAGGCGGTTAACCCGTTTCAGGAGCTGTTCGATGCGGCACACGACGTCAACGATTTGGAGGTTCCGCCGCTGGACGAGCTGCGCTCCGCCTGGGGTGAATTGTCGGCTCAGCTGATCGATCGTAGCCTTGAGGTGACGGGGGCGGAGCTGGCCCGCGATTCGGGTCAGGAGTTCCCGGTGGACGACGGGACCGCGCGTGGTGCGGTCGCGTTCCTCGTCCAGCACGAGTCGTTCCATATCGGCCAGCTGGCGCTGTTGAGGAAGTACCTCGGTCTGGAGGGGATGGCGTACGGCGGCGGCGCGGAATAAAGAAGGGCAAGAAAGGACGGAGGCATGGCTGAGCCGGTACCGGATAGAAACACAGCGGAGATCTCGCGCGACGGGCCGATCAACATGACTGGGGATCTCGAAGTCGTCTCGAGAACGGGTGAGGTCCTGGCGGAGGCGAAGCGGGTCTCGCTATGTCGCTGTGGCGCGTCGGCCAACAAGCCGTTTTGCGATGGCAGTCACTCGAAGGTGGGTTTCAAGGACGAAGGGGCGGTAGCGGATGCCAAGCCGGTTCCAGAGGGGTATGAGCCGGGCGGAAGGGTAACGGTAACGCCGCTGGCGAACGGACCCGTCCTCGTGAAAGGCTCGCTAGAGGTGCGCAGCGCCGACGGTGAGACGAGCAGCTATCACGGTGTCCAGGCGGCGCTTTGCCGCTGTGGCGGCTCGAGCAAGAAGCCGTTCTGCGACGGCACGCACAAGAAGATCGGCTTCAGCGCCGACTAGCCGGCGCCAGTTAGCGGGGCAGTCGCTGGGGCAGGTCCGCCACTACGTAGGCCATCACCGCCATAGCCGCCACGCACTCCGCCATTTCGCGGGGGTCGAGCACCTCGATCGTGTCGGCCTCGGTATGGTGATACCAAAAATACCTCTCGCCGTCCACCTGGAGGCCCATCCCGGGCACTCCGTCCCGCATGATAGGCCCGATGTCGGCGCCGCCACCGCCACGCCCGACGTGGTCGGCGCCGATCGGCTGGAGCAGGGTTCCGATCTCTTGTACGATCTCGTAAGCAGCCGCGGAGCCGGTGAAGCCGAAGCCCAGCGGCTTGAAGACGCCGGCGTCCGATTCGATCGCCAGAATGTGGTCGTTCAACTCGTCGATGTGGTAGTCGCGGTAGGCTAGGGCGCCGCGTAGGCCGTTTTCCTCATTGGTCCAGAGCACGACGCGCACGGTGCGCCGCGGTCGCAGGCCGAGATCGTGCATCAGCCGCAACGCCTCCCAGGCGGCGACGCTGCCGCCGCCGTCATCCATCGCGCCGGTGCCCACATCCCAGGAATCGATGTGTCCGCCCATCACGACGACCTCTTCAGGGTGCTCCCAGCCGACGATCTCGGCGATGACGTTGCGCGACATGGTCTCGGGCAGCGTCTGCGCCTCCATCTTGAGCAAGACCTCGATCCGCTCGCCGCGCTCCTGCGTGCGCTGCAGCATGTCGGCGTCTTCGACGGTGATAGCCGCATGCGGGATTTGTGGCGCCGACGGGTCGTAGAGCATCTGGCCCGTATGTGGTGTTCGCATCGAGAAGGGCGTCACCGAACGGATCAGGCTGGCCACGGCGCCGGCCTTGGCGGCGGCTATCGCGCCGTGCACGCGGTAGGTCACCGTCTTGCCGTAGCTGACGAACGGAGCGTTGAGCAGCACGATCTTCCCCCGTGCCTGTTCGCTGCGGAGTTCCAGCTCGTCGAAGCTGCTCACCACCAACAGTTCGGCGCGGATCCCCTCCTTCGGTGTGCCGACGCTGCCGCCCAGCCCCAGCATCGGCAGGTCCATCCGGCGCGGCGCGATCAGCTCCAGCGATTCCGCTCCCCGCACCCAGTGGGGCACCGGCACCGACTCG
>JABAOC010013533.1_pt1 | contig 28421 bp, 24 predicted proteins | sample 7062161 | NCBI WGS metagenome assembly JABAOC01 (sample SAMN14538625, study PRJNA623070) | marine sediment metagenome | biome: marine biome [ENVO:00000428]; feature: marine pelagic biome [ENVO:01000023]; material: deep marine sediment [ENVO:00002113] | place: India: Gulf of Khambhat ... | reverse complement strand
GCGACAGGTCCAGGATCAACTCATCGAGTTGGGCCGAGGTAACCGGATCGAGGCCGGCCGAGGGCTCGTCCAGGAACAGAATCTTGGGGTCCAGCGCCAGCGCCCGGGCGATGGCCGCCCGCTTGCGCATGCCCCCGCTGAGCTCGGAGGGCATCTTGTACGCGGCTTCCTGCAGGCCCACGGCTTTGAGCTTCGTCTGAGCAATCATCTCAATCGCCTCTTCGGGCAGGTCCGTGAACTCCTCCAGGACCAGCGCGATGTTCGACCGCACCGTCAGCGAGCCGAACAGGGCGCCGCTCTGATAGGCCACGCCGATCTTCTTGAGCACGTTGAACCGGTCCTCGCCCTCGGCGGTGACAATGTCGATTCCATCGATCAGGATCGTGCCGCGCAAAGGCTTCTGCAGACCGATCATCTGCTTGAGCAGGGTGGTCTTGCCGGAGCCCGAGCCGCCCAGAATGGCGAAGATCTCACCCGCATAGACATCGAAGTTGATGTCGCGCAGGATGACCACGTCGCCGTATCCGGCCGTCAGGTCCCTCACTTGAATCAGTGGCTCGCCCTTGTCGGCCATACGCCTAAATCCCAAGAAAATAATAGACCACGGCGAAAACACCGTCCACGGCGATGACGGCGATGATCCCGCTGACGACCGCGCGGGTCGTCGAATCGCCGACGGCGGTGGGGCCGGTGCCCGTCTGCAGACCCCGCAGGCAGCCAATCCCCGCCACCAGGGCTCCGAAGACGAAGGTTTTGACCAGGCCTCCGAAGAAGTCCGTCAGGGTCGCGGCGTCGCGAATCCTCTCCATGAATATGGAGGTGGGGATTCCCCAGGAGGTCATGACCAGCCCACAACCGATGAGGCCGAAAAGCTCGTTGAACACCGTCAGCAGCGGAATCACGCAGATGACCGCCACCAGCCGGGGCACGACCAGGAACGGCACCGGGTCCAGGCCCATGGTGACGAGGGCATCGATCTCCTCATTCACCTTCATGGTGCCCAACTCCGCCGCGAAGGCGGATGCGCTGCGGCTGGTCAACAACACGGCGGTGATCAACGGCCCCAGCTCACGAAACAGCACCACCACGACGAGGTCGGCCACGAAGACTTCCGCGCCGAATTGTCGCATGGCCGCCACCGTCTGGAAGGCGAGAATGAGCCCAATGAGAAAGCCCAGCGCGCCGGTGATGCCCACCGCGTTGGCGCCCGCCTTCTCTGCGATGATGAAGGTATCCTTCCAGCGCAAGGCGCCCGGGTGTGCCAGGACGGCAAGCAGCTTGGCAAGCGCCTCGCCGGTGAAGCTTACCTGGGTGATAAAGTCCCGTACCAGGCGCGCCCCCCACATGCCGACGTTGTGGATGAGATCGGTAACCGGTCCCGGCGGCTGTGGCGGCGTTACGAGCTTGTCCGTTCCGAACAAAGCGATCAGTTGCAGGCACTGCGGGTGCAAGCCCTTGATCTCGATCTGCCCTTCGTGTTGGTGCTGGATGCGCCGGTACTCCGTCAGCAGCGCCACGCCCGCCCCGTCACAATACGTGACGTCGCCGGCCTGCACGACCAGGAACCGGGGTCTGGCCCGGCGCAGGCTCTCCGTGCTCGGCTCCCAGAGCGAGGCGGTCGTATAGCGGTCCAGTCGGCCCCGGAGGACCAGACAGGCGTGACCGTCTTCGCCCGGCTGAAAATCGAAGCTGGCCTGATTCTTATCGTCCATGACGCCCAACCATCCTATGATTTCGTCCGTCCGTATTGTAAACGGCAAAGGGAATCCTGCATAGCCCCTCGTGAGAAGGCCAGCAATGGGTAACTGCCCTGCACCCCTGCCTGGCCTGAGTCCTCTGGAGACGCCGTCCCCGGACTCCGGGCATTTGCCGCTCTCAGCCACAAGCATGAGAATAGGGCAGTGCGATGGTGCTATGCCATCAAGAGGCAATCCCGGAAGTTTGCTCCCCGGCCCCCGCGTTTCCCGTTTTTTTCTCATCCCGCCTCCCGTTCAGGCCGATAAACCCGCAGCGGCAAGTTCTTGCATCCTTGATGAGACCACCGAGGCGTTTGGCGTCGGCCCAGGAGCGCTTTTCAGAGGGCGGGGCGATGGGCCACGTAGTCAACCAGAAGGAGGTGATTTATGACAACCGTGATGATATTCTTGCTCGTTGTCACTGTTCTCATCCTCGGCTTTATTGCTCGTCAGATCACCAGGGATGCGCCCGATAAGGCGGAATTGGCGCGTCTACGGAGTAAAGAGCAGGATTTTCAGCGTCTCACCGTCGATCTACAGAAGAAGTCTGGTGAGATCGAAAGACTACTCACGGAGAATGCCACTCTGCGAGCACATTTGGAGGATGAGCGACAGGTCGCGACCGATAAGTTGAAATTGCTTCAGGATTCGGAAGCCAGGCTCAAAACGGAGTTTGAGAATCTCGCAAACAGGATCTTCGAAGACAAGAGCAAGGCAATTACCGAACAGAACTCGGGACGAATTTCCAGCCTGCTGCAACCATTCAAAGAGCAGCTTGAGTCATTTCGGCGCAGAGTGGACGAGGTGCATAAGAACGACACGGAGCGATCAGCCAAGCTTCTCGAACAGGTGAGACAACTTCAGGAGTTGAGTAACAAGGTCAGCGATGAGGCAAACAATCTTGCCAGCGCCATAAAGGGCGACATCAAGAAACAAGGGGACTGGGGCGAACTGGTGATTGAAAGGGTCTTTGAAGCTTCGGGCCTTGAGCATGGCAGAGAGTATGAACAACAAGTCACACTGCACGCCGAAAACGGATCGCGTAGGAGACCTGATTTCATCGTCCACTTGCCAAGGGACAAGGCCGTGATCGTGGATTCTAAAGTATCGCTGACGGCATACGAACGATTCTCCAATGCGGACAGCGACGCTGACCGCGATGCAGCAGCGACAGACCATGTACAGTCCGTGCGAGCGCACATCAGGGAATTGCAGGACAAAGGTTACGGACAACTGCCTGGAAACAGGACTCTGGACTTTGTGATCATGTGCATACCCCTGGAACCGGCATATCAGTTGGTTCTTCAAAGTGACAAAGAACCTTCTCTACGATCTCGCCAAGACCAACGTCGTGGTCACAGGTCCCACTACGCTGATGATCACTCTCAAGTTGATCGCACAGATATGGCGTCGAGAGAAGGAGAATCGAAACGCCGAAAAGATCGCCGACCATGCTGGCCGAATGCATGATCAAGTTGTGCGGGTAGTCGAAGCCATGAGGGAAGCANNTCGCCGGTGTGACTGAATCATTCGACTTGGCCCTGAAGCGTTTGGCGGATGGCAAAGGCAACCTGGTCAAACAAGCTGACCAACTTCGCCAGCTTGGCGCGAAGGTCAACAAGCAGTTCCCGCCCGGTGTTGTTGAAAATCCAGAAGAAGAGGAAGTGCCGGAGACGGTAGAATCCGGGACAACACAGTCATATTCAGCAACACAATCCGCAGGACGCAACTGATTTTGGAGGCAGGCAATGACGACGATGCGCATGTATCGACTTGACGTGGACGTCAACGAGAACGATGAGGTCATCCTCTCCCAGGACAGACGAGATGATGGGCCGTCATCAGGGATCGTCATCCCGTTCGATCAAATCGAGGCCCTTTGCGCCGTGTTGACGAAAGCTGGCGAACAAATCGAGAGCAGGCGTGAGGCAAGCAATGAAGAAAAGGACGAGGGAAACCACGGGCGGACGGCGCCCGCGAGGGAGCGCCGCTGAGTCTTGGACCGTTCTCAATGCTCGCTCCTTCCCTGCCGGCAATTCCACGAAGATGAACTGGCTCCGGTGGTAGAGATAATCTCCCCCGCTCTCGTCAACCACCCGAAGCAGATCATCCTTGGTCGCCTTTTCATCCGGAAGAACCTCGTGGATCTTCCGGACGATCAGCAGCCCCATCATGGGTCATTCTCCCACGGTGGTTTCTGCCGGGACGGACGAGCACGTTTGTCGCATTTGGGGTGCCGGCGGAGAGAAAGCGAATCGGGCCAAATGGCACAAGTCCCCGCGGGTATCCCGCAAAGCGCAAGACGCAACCTGTCCCGGCCGAAGGCCGGGCTGTATCTATCCGTGAAATCCGCGTCTGGATCGTTCTTCTTTGGGTCCTTGGGCTCTCTGTGGCAGTCCTTATAGCAATCAAACCGTCGTCAAGGCCCGTTCCACCTCCGCCGGCAACTCCACCAGGATGAACTGGCTGCGATGATAGAGGTAATCTTCCCCGCTCTCGTCAACCACGCGAAGAAAGTCATCCTTGGCCGCCTCTTCGTCCGGAAGCACTTCATAGATCTTCCGCACGATCAGCGACGCCTCGTAATCGGTGTTGTCAACACACACGGCGAATTGTCTCTTGGGCGTATTCATATCTCACACGGATAATCTATCACGCAGTTGAGGCCGGGACAAGCTTCTCTGTGGCGGGTACCTATCGGGCGTGCGACCACGTTTTGTGGGCCAGGCCACATCAGTCATGCTGAACGAAGTGAAGCATCTGGCCTACGAACGAGAGATTTTCGCACGGGCGAACGGCGCTTTTCATACGGTGCCCAGATCCTTCGCTGTGCTCAGGATGACAGAGTCCGTGCGGGGCACTGCCGCGAAAGTCAGTCGCACACCCATCGGCAAACTCGCGCTTGCCGCTGCCACCCGGATGCTCGGATGGCCTGCCCGGCGGTTGGCGCGGAGCGCGGGCGATCGGTACAATACTGGCTGCAGGATCGGCGGCCCTTGGTCTATCACGCTCGCCGACAAATTGGGATGCGAACGAAGAAAGGAGGCCGGCTTATGGCGGATGATGCTGTTNNACCGCGGGTCCGGATATGCAGATGGCCCGGGGCGAAGAGCAGCGGGTGCAGCAGACGTGGCAGCCGGTTTCCGACCGCAAGGTACGCGTCGGGATTGTCGGGTATGGCGTGTGCCGGTTCGGGGCGGCGTTCGGTTTTCAGGACCACCCGAACGTCGAGATCGTCGCCGTCAGCGATTTGATCCCGGCGCGGCGCAAAGGACTGATGGAGGCCTGCCGGTGCGCCAAGTCCTACGAGTCGCTGGAAGTGCTGGTCAAGGACCCGCAGATCGAGGCGGTGTTCGTGGCGACCGACGCCCCCAGCCACGCCCGGCACTGCATGGAAGTGCTCAACCACGGCAAGCACGTGATGAGCGCGGTGCCCGCCGTGTTCGGCTCGCTCGAACAGGCCGAGCGGCTCCTGGAGACCGTGCAAAAGACCGGCCGCAAGTACATGATGGCCGAGACAAGCTGCTATCGCGAGAACTGCTGCGCGATGCGCCAAATCTACCGCGCCGGCGGCTTCGGCCGGCTCGTCTATTCGGAAGGCGAATACTATCACTACGGNNCATTCGACCGCCTATTACGTCGGCGTGACCGGCAAGCGTTTCACCTCCGTCTCGTGTCTCGGCTTCAACGCCGGCTACGCCGCCTATCAGCCGGGCGCGAACAAGTATGACAATCCTTTCACGGACGAGGTCGCCTTGTTTCAGACGAGCGAGGGCGGCTCGTCGCGGATGCTCATGTGCAAAGGCGTTCACGGGGCCATCGTCGAGACCGGCCGGGTCTTCGGCGAGAAGGGCTGGATGGACGGGATGAGCTACCAGGGCGTAATGAAGGAACTTCCCGACCTCGCGCGTCCGCCGCTGCCGCCCGGCATGCCCGCCGGCGGCCACGGCGGCTCCCACGGACCATTGACCAACGAGTTCATCACCGCGATCCTCGAAGACCGCGAGCCGCTGGTGAACGTCTACGAGGCGCTCGCGATGACCGTGCCCGGCATCGTCGCCCACCAATCGGCGCTCAAAGACGGCGAGACGCTCAAAGTCCCGCAGTACGACCCGTTGTCTTGAGATCAATGGCATGACAGGGCAGCGGGGCGGCCCCAGGGCAATCGCCTGTTCGCCACCGGCCTGGTGATGCAAGTTTGGAGTACCGCCTTCAGGCGGAAAAAACGTTTGGAGTACCGCCTTCAGGCGGCTCAAACTCCATCCAGAACCGGCTGAAAGCCGGGACTCCGAACAGAACCGGCTAAAGCCGGGACTCCGAACGACATCCCTGGCATTTGTCGCTCCCCGCCGGCGCGAGGACAGGTTTGGACCAATGGCATGGCAGGCACGACCTGCGAGCCGGTCAGCCTAAGCTCTGGAGTGATTTCGTCGTGTGATGGGCCTGCGATTCGAGGGCCGCGGTGAACAGCTTGTGCCAGGTCACGCTCTCGGCCGGCGTGACGCAGCCCGCGAACCGCCCGGGTGTCTCGGCCTTGTCGAGCTCGTACAGGAACGCCGCCCACATCTGCAGGATGACATCGCAGACGCCGACCTGGAATATCTCGCCCGTCACCGACTTGTACGTCACGTCGTGCCCCATATCGATCCGCCGCCAGGCCTGCTCGCCGCCCGGCTGGTATTCCAGCATCTCCAGGGTATTGGCGTTTCTCAGACTGTATTTCGCCGAGGCGCGCGTGCCATAGATTTCGAGGTACCAGTTGTTCTTCTCGCCCGGCGCGATGCGCTCGGTCCTCAGCGTCAGTGGGAAGACGCTGCCGGAGGCCGGGTCTTCGGCTTCGCACAGCAGCGTCGCGTTGTCCCAGGTCTCGCAGGGGACCGCGCCGCCCTTGCCGTCAGGGCGCTCGCGCATGATATTGGAGAGGACCGCCCGCACGTTTTTCGGAATCCAGCCCGCCCGCAGCGGCACGGTACACACGTGCGGGCCCAGGTCGCCCATGCAGCCGTATTCGCCGTTGTACTGGAGCATGCGTTTCCAGTTGATCGGCTTGTTTGGGTCGAGGTCGCTGCCGTGCAGGAAGCCGGCGTTCGCCTCGATGATATGCCCGAGGGCTCCGGCCTCCAGCATCCGCCCGATTCGCTGGACCGCCGGGAAGAAGATGAACTGTGACGCGCAGCGCACGAAACACTCGGGATGGCGTGCGATGGCGACCATAATCGCGTCGTTGGCCCGGCGGTCGATGCCGAAGGGCTTTTCGCCCATCAGGTGCTTGTCGGCTTCCAGGGCCGCCACGTAGAATTCCTCGTGCAGGTCGTGCGGCACGGCGATATAGACGGCCTCGACCGCGGGATTTCCCAGCAGCGCGCGATAGTCGCTCGTCACTTGTCGGAGGGTCGGGACGTTGTCTTTGAACCACCCGATCTTGGGCGTGTCGAGCGTGCGATTGCAGAGGGCCACAATCTCCGGCCGTACGGTCATCTCCGGCAGGTGCAACNNCAGCGCCACAATCTCCGGCCGTACCGTCATCTCCGGCAGGTGCAACCAGCGCGCCGCCGCACTGGCAAACTCCCGCCCCATCATCCCGGCCCCGATAATCCCGAATCGAACCGTCCGCATTCATTGACCTCCACGTCCACCGAGAACCGATTCGTGCCCTCCCCGCATCCGACAGACACGGTCCCAGATACTACCGCAGCCGGGGATGTAACACAAGCCGACTGCTGGGGACTCTGTCCCCAGCCCCTGGCATTTGTCCCTTTGGGCCAATAGCATGTCAGCGAGCTTTGAGTGGCGCCCGGCGCTGGTTTGTCACCCCTGTACTGCAAAGGCGCGGTACCTTGGTTTCTCCAGCTAGCATTTTTCGGAGGAGGCAGATGAAGATGGTACGTGGGACGCGCCTCACGGGCTATGCGCTATTTGTAGGGTGCGTACTACGCACGGTTCCCTTTGACTTGGCCGCGGCTGGAGGCCGCGCTGCGGAGGAGCCGACTCACGAAGCGCGAACGTGCTTGTTATCGGGCACAATCCCACGCGCAGGGGTCTGGATTCCTGCCCATTCGACCACGCTCAGGGCGGCTTCTGCGCAGCAATGACGGAGTTGTGGCGGCAGGACGCGTTGTCACAGGGGCGATGATCGGTAGCCGGGTGACGAGCATGCCGGGTTTGCCGTTTGTCTGGTCCGGGTTTCATCGCCCGCGGATGGCGGCGACGAGGTCTTCGGCGGGCGCGGTCTTGAGGATGTAACCCTCGGCCCCGGCCTGCCGCATCTTCTCGATCAAGTCCGCTTCATCGTACATCGACAGCGCAACCACGCGCGTCCCGGGCAGGTGCAGCTTGATTTGGCGCGTGGCCTCATCGCCGTTGATCAGGGGCATGGCCACGTCCATGACCACCACATCCGGGCGCAGCTGGCTGGCCAGGTTGATCACCTCGCGGCCGTTGGCCGCCGCGCCGACCACCTCGATGCCGGGCACCTCGGCCAGCAGCGACGCCAGGCCCTCCCGCACGATCTCGTGATCGTCCGCCAGCAGGACGCGCAGGACCGGGCCGGAAGACGGAGGACGGAGGACGGACGACGAACCTCGGAGGCCAGCGCGGTCCTCCGTCCACGGTCCTCTGTCCTGTGTTTCCTGTCCGTCGGGGACGACGATATGGAACGTGCTGCCCTGGCCCTTGGCGCTCTTGATCTTCATGCGTCCGCCGAGCAGCTCGATGCGCTCGCGGATACTGAACAGGCCGAACCCGGCGGTCTCCCGCAGCTCCTGCGGGTCGAACCCACGCCCGTGGTCGGAGACCGACAGGCAGACACACCGCCCCATGCGCCGCAGCCGAATCCGGGCCTCGTTGACCCGGGCGTGCTTGACCACGTTGAACAGCAGTTCCTGGGTCGCTTTGTACAGGAAGGCTTTGAGCGCATCCGACCGCACGGTCACCTCGTTGACGGCATCCACATGGACGATCAGGCCGTGCTTCTCCTGGATCTGCCCCGCCAGCCAGTTGAGAGTTTCTACCAGGTTCCCGTGGTACAGCACCGCCGGACTGAGCTCGTGCGACAGGCTGCGGGATTTCTCAATCGCGTCCTTGAGCATGTGATCGACCTTGGTGACAATTGCTTGTTTCGGCGGGTCGCGCCTGATCCGGTTGCCCAGCATCTGCAAGTGGAACTTCGCCGCGGCCAATTGCTGCTGCAAATCATCGTGCAGGACCTCCGCTAAATGTTTGCGCTCGCGGTCCTCTGCCTCCGAGACCTCGAGCGCCAGCCGCTGGAGTTGCCGGGCCCGGTGCTGCAACTGCGCCGTGCGCTGGGCCACTTTCACCTCCAGGGTCTTATTCAAGTCGCGCAGGGCCTCCTCGCCTTGTTTGCGGTCGTTGATGTCGAGTATGATGCCGCTGGAGCGGACGGGGCGCCGGTCGGTATCCCGGCCGTCGAATTGGACCTGTCCTTTGATCAGGATCCAGCGGACGGTGCCGTCCGGCCGGATGACGCGGTGTTCGTTCTCGAGGACGCCGGTGCCGGCTGGATCGCAGGCGGCGTCCAGGGCCTGCTGCAGTTGCCCGGCATCGTCCGGATGGACGAAGCTTGGGACCCGGCCCAGCGTCGGGGGAATCGGCACGTCGGCGGGCAGGCCCAGAATCTCCCGCATCTCGGGCGAGCAATACACACGGTCGGCCACCAGATCGGCATCATAGACGCCGAAGTGGGCTGCCTGTGCCGCTTGTCGCAGCCGCTCTTCGCTCTCGCGCACCGCCTCCTCGGCCCACTTGCGCTCGGTGATGTCGATGTTGATGCCGGTCATGCGCAGGGGGTCGCCGGACTCGTCTCGGAAGACCTGCCAGCGTCCGGCCACCCAATGGACGCTTCCGTCGGGCCAAACCACGCGCCATTCCCACTCTGTGGGTGCGCCCGTTTCGAAGGCTCGCGCCACTCGGCGCTTCGCCTCCTCCCGATCTTCGGGATGGACAAGCTGCTCCCACGCCTCCTGAGTGCCGCCGAAGCCGCCCGGCGGCAGGCCGTACATCGCTTCCAACTCCGGCGTCCATCGGTCCACACCGGTCTGAACGTTCCATTCGAATGTGCCGATGCGCGCCGCCTGCTGGGCCAGCCGCAACCGCTCTTCGCTCTCGCGCAGGGCCTCTTCGGCCTGTTTGCGCTCGGTGATGTCCAGATTGATCCCTGCCCAGGAGATGATCCGGCCCTGTTCATCCCGTATCGGCCTGCCAATCGCCAGCACATGACGGTAGTCGCCTTCTTTCGTTCGGAAACGGTGTTCCTGCTCGAACGGTTCACCGGTCGCGACGCAGCGAAGCCAATGCTCTCTTGTCGGCTCGACATCTTTCGAGGGCAACAGGTGCAGCCAGCCGAACTGTTGGACCTCCTCCATCGTTATCCCGACGAGTTCCAGGAACGAGTTGCTGACATAGGTGCAGTAGCCGCTCGCATCGGTGAGCCAGACTCCGTAAGGGATCGTCTCCCCGACGGTGCGGTATCGCTGCTCACTTTCGCGCAGCGCCTCCTCGGCCCGCTTGCGCTCCGTGTCGTCGAAGACGTAGCCCTTGATTTCGTACAGCTCGCCTTGCTCGTTGAAATGGCCGATGAGGTTCTCGACGATGTAGATCGGCTCGCCGTCCCGGCGTTTCCGCCAGACTTCAAAACGGTCGATCTTCCCTTGTTGCTTCAATCTCTCCAGAAGTGCTTCCCGCTCCTGGGGATCGAGGTAGAGATCCAGCATGCTCGTCCCGACCGCCTCCTGGGGCCGGGCGAACCCGAACGTTCGGGCGAAAGACGGATTACACAGCAGGATTTGCCCCTCGGGCGTGCAGATGAAATTCCCCGTCAGGTCGTCCTCGAAGAGACGGTGGTAACGCTGCTCGCTTTCGCGCAGGCCCTCTTCGGCACGTTTGCGCTCGGTGATGTCATGGACCATGCCGACGGAGCGGGCGATCCGGCCGGCGTCGTCGCGGAAGTGTTCGCACTTCTCATGCACGAACCGAATTTCGCCGGTGTTCCTGCGGACGATGCGGTGCTCGATCTCGTAGGTGTCGCGGTTCTCGCGCAACGAGCCGGTGTAGGCGGCGTCCACCGCCGCGCGGTCCTCCGGGTATACGCAGTCGAGAAACGCCTCGTAGGTCGCGCCGAATTCCTGCGGTGCCAGGCCGAACATGCGATAGACCTCGTCCGACCAGGTCAACTCATCCCTGGTCAAGTCCAGCTCCCAACTGCCCAGATGTGCGATCTCCTGCGTATGTTCCAACCATTCCCGGCTCTCGCGCAGCGCCTTTGCAGCCTGCTTGCGCTCGGTGACGTCCCGCCCATACAGATTGACGTAGTCCTCCGACGCAATCGGAGCGAGTGAAAACGAGTATACGACCTCGCCGCATACAACCTCTGCGTCTATTACCTCGCCGGTATCCAATGTGCGTTCGACCTGCCCGCGGATCTCGTCAGGGATTGGCTGGCCCAACTGGCAGTTCCACAATTCGAGCAGTTGTGTACTGGCGGCGTTTGCATACAGCAACGTGCCGTCCCCGGCCACGCGTAACACTGGCCACGGATTTTCCTCTGGAAAGAGCGCTATACTATGCAGGGCCTCTTCGGCCCGCTTGCGCTCGGTGATGTCCTGGGCCACACCCTCCACCGCGATCACCTTGCCCTCCACGTCAAAGACCGGCACTTCCTGGACCTCCAGCCACCGGCTCGATCCGTCCTTGTGCCACGCGTTGACTTCGTAGGGCGGCTGACGGATCCCCTGAATGCTCAGTTCGGTATGTCGGTGCACGGCCTCATTGACAGGATGATCCGTCAGGTATGTGCTGTAGTGAGCCATGAATTCATCGGGCGTATAGCCGAGGATGTCGGTGAGCGACTCACTCACGTAGTTGAACACTCCCTGCGTGTCATGCCTGTAGATGAAATGAGACCCCTTGAGGTTGTCGATTAGCCGCCGGTTCCGCTGCTCGCTCTCCCGCAGGGCCTCTTCGGCCCGTTTGCGCTCGGTGATGTCGCGCGCATACAGGTTCGCGTAGCCCTCCGACGCAATCGGAGCGATGGAGAAGGAGTATGTGATCGGGCCGCACACCACGTCTGCTTCGACGATTTCCTGGGAATCCAACGCCTGCACGACGTACTGGCGGATTTGCTCGGGAGCGGCCTGGCCCGCCCGACAATCCCACCACCTCAGTAGAGACGCACTGGCGCTGTTCGCAAACAACAGCGTGCCGTCACGGGCCACTCGCAAGGTGGGCGCCGGGCTCTCCTCGGGGAACAGCGCCACACTTCGCAGCGCCTCCTCCGACTGCTTCCGCGCGTCGATATCCGAGAGGACCCCGCGCAGCCGCAGGATAGTGCCGTTGCCGTCGTCAGGGTAGACGTATTGGCCGCGATCCTCGACCCAATGCACGGACCCATCCATCCAGACAACGCGGAATTCGCAGGAGTAGTCCTCGCAGCGCTCCATCGATTCGCGCAGGGCCTGTGCCTGGCGCTGGCGGTCCTGCGGGTGTATACGCTGCCGGAACCCCTCACGCGTGAGCGTTACCTCACCGGGTTTACAGCCGAGAAGCCTGTAAATGCCTTGTGACCACTTCACACGTTCTGTGCCGACCTCCCACTCCCAGACGCCCACCCTCCCGGCCTCCATCGCCAGATGCAGGTGCTCCTCGGCCTCCTGCAGGGCCTGCTCGTTCTCCCGCAGCTCGTCATTGGTGGCTCGCAATTCCTCGGCCTGTACCTGCAGTTCTTCTGCCTGTGCCTGGAGTTGCTCGTTGGCATTCTCCAGGGCCTCCTCGCCCCGTCGGCGTTCGGTGACGTCGCGAATGACGCACAGATGCCGGCCCGGCGGGATATTGGCGACGGCGTAGATGTCCACGTAGCGCACCTGCCCATCGGCGCTGGTCAACGGCATCTCCCCGTGGAAGCTGCCGGTGGCCCGGAAGTTCCGCCAGACGACCGGGACGTCGATGTGGTCGCCGACGAATTCCGAGAGATGATGTCCGATGAGTTTCTCCGGGGGCAGGCCGAAGATGGTTTGGACGGCCGGATTGGCCTGGACGTAGGTACCCTCGTCGTCCGCGATGACGATGGCGTCCCGGCTGGCCTCGAAGATCGTGCGGAAGCGCGATTCGCTCTCCTCCAGGGCCTGCTGGTGCTCGCGCAAAACGCGGATCGAGTGGGCGGAGGCCTCCAGCTCGGTCAGGTCCGAGGCCACCAGGCAGATGCTCGTGCTGCCGGTGGTCGCCAGCAGACTGGCTGAGACCTGGACGGGCACGGCGGCGCCATCGGCGGCCCGCAGCGTTACGCGCTGCTGGACCGGGCCTGCCTGGGCGTCCGCCAGCACCTCTTTCAAGCACGGATGCTGCGGGCGGGCGGCGAAGGTCATTACCTTGCGGCCCAGGACCTCGTGCATGGGTGTCTTGATCAGGTCGCAGAACCGCTGGTTGCTGAACAGGACCGTCCCATCCAGGTCCACGATCAGGGCGGCCTCGTTCATCGTCTCGACGATTATCCGGTACACGTGCTCGGCACCGGTGAGCGTACAGACCTGCTCGCCCTGTGGGGTGGTCACTACCAGAGCATCGACGTCGCCGGTGCGGATCGCCTCCAGCGTCTGCTCCGCTTCTTCGAGTCGCCAGCGCAGCTCTTCGTTCTCTCCGCGCAACCGGGCCTGGGTGCGACGATCTTCTTCCTTGGCGTCGTTCACGATTTTGCTTTCATACTTCCAATCATAATTCGCGGGTGGATTCCGGCCTCTTGTCATTTCGACCGGAGGCCGAAGGCTGGAGTGGAGACACGCAGCGGAGAACCCGCCTCGGCAATCCGACCGCGAAGGATAACACGCCAGATTCGTGGCCGGATATCTCGACTCCGCTTCGCGTCGCTCGACATGACGGAGGGCGACCCCGTCGGTTCGGCAGACCACAGTCCTGCAGTTCCAACCATATCCATCCCGCGAGAGTCTTTCACGTTTTCTTGATTCGCAGGGCCGGGACGGCCCTGCGACCGTGGGCAAGATGCCCATGCTACTCTTGGGGTCATGGGCAGGATGCCCATGCTACGTCTCCTTGGTGCGCAGATCCAATCCCACCAGCAGCTTGTCTTTGTCGGCCATGCTGCCGGTGAATTTGCGCAGGGGCTCGGGCAGTTTCTTGACCAACGTCGGGGCGGCGATGATCTGCTCGCCTTTGGCCAGCGTCGGCTGCTGATACATATCGATCACTTCCAGCTCGTAGCGACCCGCCAGGTGTTTCGTGCAAACGGCCGTGACCGTGCGGATGGCCGGCTCGGAGCGCGGCGTGATGCCCGCGACGTACAGCCGCAGAACGTACTTTTGTTCCTTGGCTTCTTCCGCCGCCGTCTTCAGGGCCTTCTGGGCTGACTGAGGTTGTTTCTTCCCATTCATATGTTGCTCCACATTCCCGCTTAGCGCGGGCGAAGATCCAGGCCCACGAGAACGCGCTCGGCGTTGGAGAGGTCTCCGATGATTTTGCGGACCGGCTCGGGCAGCTTGCGAACCAGGGTCGGCACCGCCAGGATCTGGTCGCCGCGGGCCAGCTGCGGGTTCTTCAGCAGGTCGATCACTTCGATACTGTACTTTCCGGCCAGGTGCTCCTCGCAGAGTCGCTCAAGGTTCTCCAGGGCCGCAATCGAGCGCGGCGTCTGACCTGCCACGTAGAGCCGCAACTCCCACCGCTCCAACTCGGCGGCCGTGGGTCGGCGCGGGCCGGGACGCGGCGTGCGGGCCTCACTTGTTTTGGCTGGCATGGGTCTTGTTTCCTTTCTTGGTTCTGCTCTTCGCTGGTTCTGCACTCCGTATGCGGCCCAGTTCCGCCCGCTCGTGGGCGGCGGCCATTAGACGGGCCTGTTCTTCGCTTTTGAGGGTCTTGATTTCTTCCGCCAGAGCGGCATTCCTGAGCGCCGGGGCGTCCAACTGCGCTCTGGCGACCGCCTGCTCCTGCTCCAACTCACGTCGGCGTTGGGCCGCCGCCTGCTCGGCTGTGGCCTGGGCCCTGTCGCGGGCCTCCTGGGCGACCCGGGCCGAGCCGGCCAGGACCGCCCTGGGACCGACGCAAACGTCGGTGAGTTGAATGCCCTGGTTCGTCAGGACGAATTCGCGGACCTGGTTGGAATGCGCCATGCCGGGGCTCTTGAGGATGAACATCAGGCGGTTGCGCTCCGCGCTCATTTCGACGTTGCGCAGCAGCAGCCAAGTGTCCATCAGCGACGAGACGCCCGCTTCCGTCTGCTCGACCGGCCCGCCGCGCCGGGTGAGATTGGTGAACAGGGCCGTGACGCCCTCGTTCTTCAGAAAGTCGATCATTCGCGTCAGCGTGGACTTGACTTCCTCGGGCTCGCCCACAACCATGAGATTGGTGATGGGGTCTACGATAACGACGGACGGATGGAAACTGTTCACCAGGTTGTGAATACTCACCAGGTGCTGCTCCAGGCCGCAGAACGTCGGGCGCACGGCGTGGAAGCGCAGCAGCCCCTTATCGGCCCAGCGGTCCAGGTGGTAGCCGACCGAAGCCATGTTCCGGATAATCTGCGCCGGCACTTCCTCGAAAGCGATGTAGAGACAGCGTTCGCCCCGGCGGCAGGCCGCAGCGACGAAGGCGGCGGCCACACTGGTCTTGCCCGTGCCGGCGGTGCCGGTAACGAGCGTGGGTCGCCCGCGCGGCAGGCCACCGAAGGTGATTTCATCCAGCCCGCGAATGCCGGTCGGGCACTTCTCGATACCCTCCAATTGCTTGTCTTTTTGAGTCTGTTTCACCATCGGGAATTCCCTTGCTCGGGCGCGGCGACCGGCGCCGCTCTGCCTGACGGGCGCCCGCCGTCGTAAAAGGTGTATATCCGATGCACGATGACTTGTTTGCGTTTTTCCGTCTCTTGCCGCCCATCCAGCGTTGCTCGACAGCGCCATATCCACAGGTGCAGCCAGTCAAACAGCAAAAACAATCCACACGCATTCCTCCGAATTCTATATGGAGAATTGATGAGAGGTTTCTAAGGAAATTCCTTAACTCGGAGGAACCACCCTTTTTGACTGGGAGCCCCTGCGGCGGGCCAACCTTGTGACATGGCGTGACTCGCGTGGATTTCGGGGAAACAATCGGTGGGGAATCCGTGTATAGAATGGTAAGATGTCGGCTATGAACGGGCTGGCCATGCTGTTGACGAGACGGTTGAACGTGCCAAGGGGAGTGGCTCTCGGTACGGCTGCCGGGGCCGTACTGCTGCTCGTTTTGAGCGGTGCCAGCGGCGTGGGTCAAGTGCAAACGCCGCCGCGGGCGGGCGACAGATGGTCGATCGACGATTTCTCAACGGGTGACGCGAACAGCCTGCCCGATGCCCGGTGGGAGTTTGTGAATGGCCGGGCGACGGGCGGGATTTCGACCGGCGCAGCCCGGCTCGAAGAACACGAGGGTCGGAAGTGTCTGCATCTGACGGGGACCGTCGCGCCGAACAGCCGAGGCTCACTCGTTCAGGCCCGGCGCTCTTTGCTGGCCAAGCGTCGGCCGCTCGACGCCCAGGCGTATGACGGTCTGCGGCTGACGGTGAAAGGAAATGGTGAGAATTATGCTATTCATCTACGAACGAAAGACACCCGGTTTCCGGGGCAGCGCTATCAGGCACAGTTCCCGACGACCGGACAGTGGCAGGAGATCAAGCTGTCCTTCNNGTGGCAGGAGATCAAACTGCCCTTCGAGAGTTTCGTCTCGACCGTGCTGGGGCGGCCTCTGGACCGGGCCGGCCTCGTGAGCCTGGCGGTCGTCGCAGCCGCCAAGGAAGGCAAGGCGGACATTTATATCGACGCAATTGCATTGTATCGGGAGCGAGACATGTACCGGAACCTGACGCCGGAAGAAGAACGGGTGATTGTCCATAAAGGCACGGAGCGGCCGTTCAGCGGCAAGTACAACCAGCACTTCGAGACAGGCGTCTATACCTGCCGGCGGTGCGGGGCCGAGCTGTTCGAGTCCTCGTCCAAGTTCCGCTCGGACTGCGGCTGGCCGAGCTTCGACGACCAGATCCCCGGCGCGGTCCGACAGCAGCCGGACCCCGACGGCCGGAGAGTGGAAATCATCTGCAACAACTGCGGCGGCCACCTCGGACACGTTTTCCGCGGCGAGAAGCTCACGCCCAAGGACACGCGTTACTGCGTGAATTCGATCTCGATGGATTTCCTCACCCCCGAGCAGCGCGCCCAGAGGACAGCGGACAACACCGCCGCGAATCCGCAATCCGCAATCCACAATCCACAATCGGGGCCATCTCCAACCCCCCAGCCGCCGGCGCCGGAACGCGCGCTCTTTGCCTCGGGGTGTTTCTGGGGCACGGAGTATCACTTCCAGCGGGTCCCCGGCGTCATCTCGACGACCGTGGGCTTCACCGGCGGTCACGTCGAGAACCCGACCTATAAGCAGGTCCGCACCGGCCGGACCGGCCACGCCGAGACGACTGAGGTCCTCTACGACCCCTCGAAGGTCACCTACGAGCAGCTTGCCCGGCTCTTCTTCGAGACCCACGATTTCACGCAGTTGAACCGCCAGGGCCCGGACATCGGTCCACAGTACCGTTCGGCCATTTTCTACCTCGACGGCGAGCAAAAGCAAGTCGCCGAGCGGCTGGTGCGGCAGTTGCGTCGAAAGGGCTACAAGGTGAAAACCGAGATCACCCCCGCCGGCAGATTCTGGCCCGCCGAGGATTACCACCAGGACTACCACAACAAGAAAGGCGACACTCCTTACTGTCACCTCTACCGCCGGATCTTCTGAGAGGGTGGCCGCACGGGCCTCTCGACTGTCGAAGATCAGTCATTTGCAGGGTGCCCGCAGCAGCTAGTCCCTGACGACAGAAGCGACAACGGAGTCGAGGCATCCAGTTGCGGGTCGGATATGTCCTTCATTCACAAGCACAATCGCTATGGGAGGGGCAGCCCGGGATCAGGTGCGGCTGTTCGACGGCGCCCGGTTCCGGTCTGCCGGATGGGGCGATGCGGCGCAGGATGTAGCGGTAGGCCCGCCGGGCAAGGCATTTCGGGATGCGATACTCGTGGGCGATCCAGTCGATGATGACCTCTTCGGTCTCACCACTCGAAAGCTTCCGACGAAACTCGTCGGCAGAGGTGGCTTGCTGAAGGCCGCGGTACACGAACCGCAGCTTCAGGAGCAGGAGGATCGGCCCGACGACGGACCAGTAGCCGAACGGCCACGCGATAATGAAGGTGATGAGCAAAGCATACTGCTCGCGCGGGGCATGGAATAGAAGGTAATAGACGGCCAGCGGAACGGCCGTCACGAGGCCGATCACCCAGACAACCGCGGCAACAGCACCATAACGGAACATGTGTGTCCCCAACCGAATTCGTGGTCTCGTCGGTTCTATATCACAGTTCCTATCGGTCGAAATCCGGAGTTGCTTTAGAGCCTTTGACAGAACAGGGTTCCGATGTCATTGCAAGCAGGGCAGCGACGAAGCAATCTGGGTTCCCAAACGCAATTCCGCGCCTTTGGGATCCCTTTCAATCCCCGGCACGAGAGATTCTTTCGCTTCGCTCGCCGTGACACAGAAGCAGTCATTGCCACGCTCTTCTGCCTGCTACTGAACGTGTCTGTCAAAACTCATGAGGCCGATGAGACGGCGTCACAGCCGGTCCTTGATTTTGCGAAGCAGGCGGGGCAGGAAGCGGCCGGCGATGACGAGGAGAACGAGGAGCACGGGGGCGTAGGCGCTGTAAGAGGCCGCCCGTTCGTGGACGTGACGCCAGAATAGCGCCCAAGCGATGATGGCCGTGTAGGTGGCACCGAGCACGATGGTCATGTTCAACCAGACCGGCAGACCCAGCAGGAACCCAATCACGGAGCCGACCATCGGGCCGGTCATCCAGAACGGAAACCAGACGAAGACGAACAGCCCGACGATGCCGTAGCGCTGGATCTTGGCCTGGTGCGTCAGGGCCGCCTGGTGGGCGCGGTCAAAATAGTTTTTCAGCGAACTGATCACCAGCAGATGCTCCCAGGCCAGGACGAACAGGGGGTAGAAGACCAGCACGGAGACGGTTTCGATGACGGCGCAGATAGGAATGACCTCGCGATTCCGCAGACCCAGCGAGTATCCGATAGCCATACCGGCGGCCCGCCCGAACACAAGCTCCGTGGTGGTCGTCCCCAGGAAAGCGTGGAACTGGTCCGGAGAGAGCAGCAGGGTGATGCCGAGCCAGAGAATGTAGATGAACGCCAGGGCGACGCCGACCAGCAGGAGCCGGCCCTCTGCGCTGTTCAACAGAGTCCACTTTAACTGGTTTTTCTGTTCCGGATCCAATGCAACTCCCGATAGTCCTGACCACCATGATAGCTCCCTATGCGGTCTACGTCAATCACTGGCACGAGGAAGAAGCGGGCTAAGGGCCGCGGCTTTGACGATGCCATCCGGCCGATTCACCCGGGGACACTGGCGGATTCGATATCCAAGGGGGCACCGTTGAATGGGCGTTGACCGCAGGGGGCCGCGTGACTACAATCGCGGCTGTTGCCGTCCGTAATCGAGGCGTGAGGTCCGCGTCGGAAACTTGAATGGCTCACAGGAAAGAACGAGGTGAAGGAGCATGAAGGCAAAACCAGTCGACTCACATCTGTCCCGTCGGCGCTTTCTGGCGACCGGCGCAGCATCCGTGGCGGCCCTGGGCATCATGGGCTCGGGCTGCACGCAAGAGGAAAGGGGTAGTATGGCCAAGGGGAAGATTCCTATCGGGGTGCAGCTTTACTCGGTCCGCAGCGTGGCGGAGAAAGACCTGTCCGGCACGCTTGCCAAGGTCGCGCAGATGGGTTACGAGGGCGTCGAGTTCGCGGGCTATTACGGCCACAATGCCAAAGACATCCGCAAGATGCTCAACGACAACGGCTTGGTCTGCTGCGGCACGCACACTCAGATGGCGGACCTCGCTGAAGACAAGCTGGCCGCCACGCTCGAATTCAACAAAACCCTGGGCAACAAATACGTGATTGTCCCCTGGCTCCAGCCGAATGAGGCCAATCCCCGGGAGGCATGGCTCGCGTATGCCAAGCGGTTCAACGAGCTGGCCGAGAAGCTCGCGCCACAAGGTATGAAGATCGGCTACCACAACCACGCCCATGACTTTGCCCCGGTAGGCGACACCACCGGCTGGGACCTCCTGGCCAGCAACACGCGACCCGACGTCATCATGCAGCTTGATCTCGGCAACGCCATGAGCGGTGGCGCCGATCCCATTACCTACCTGCGGCGCTATCCCGGCCGGACCGTCACCATCCATCTCAAGGAGTTCTCCGCCACGAACAAGAACGCCATGATCGGCGAAGGCGACGTCAAGTGGGTCGAGGTCTTCAAGCTCTGCCGGAGCATCGGCGGCACCCGCTGGTACATCATCGAGGAAGAGAAGGACGTCTATGAGCCGCTGGAGGGCATCGAGATTTCCCTGAAGAATCTCAAGAAAATGCGCACCTGAGGCGCAGCGGTAGGGTGCGTATCACGCACCGTCAGGTCTGAGTTGCACAGACACAAGATTCCGCGGCTACACGCGAGTTGGCCGAGTGACCGAGTGGGAGCGGTGAGCGCGAGCTTGCCGATGGTCTTGCATAGAGCATGAAAGGGCTGGGTGCCATGCTTGCGCCTGCGTAGGCACGCCCTTATCGTCGTGAAAGCATGACCACACCAACGTGGACATGGCACCCCGCGATAGATTGTAGCGCATGTCAGCCGAGGGGTTCGGCGGTGTGGCTCATATCCCTCAGGTCGAGAATCACGGCCCGCGCGGCGCCGGTAATCCAATCCGTCGCTTCGCCCGGGTTGATGACTAAGGTCCTGCCGGCCCGCCGAATACCCCGCTGGTGTGTGTGGCCGTAGATGACGAGATCGTACATCTGGTTTTGGACCGCCTCTTCCGCCAGATGGTTCGTGTGCATCATGCAGATCTTTCTACCCGCCAGCTCGCCTTTGTAGCAGTACTCGTGAATCTCGCCGCCGAAGCCCTCGATGGTGCGCTTCAGATGGAGCTTTTCGCCGTCATTATTCCCGAAGACCGCGATGAATCTGGCTTGGCGCAGCTCGGCAAAGGCCTTGGCCGTGAAGGGCGCGACGATGTCGCCGCCGTGGAGAACGTATTCCACGCCGCGTCGGGCGAAAATCTCGGCGGCCTGCGAGACATTGCGACGATGATCGTGTGTGTCCGAGATAATCCCGATTCGCATCGTTATCCCCCTTAGTTGCCGGAGACGATATAGTACCGCTTGCCTTTGTCGGTCTGCAGCACTTGCAGACGCATTGTCAGACTGTACGTTCCGTGCGCATCAAAGCGGTCCTTGGCTGCGTAGGGGACTGTCAAGCCGTCCTCACTTGCCGGTCCGAAGACGTAGGAGACGTTCGGCTCGCTCCCGCATATCCGGGCCCACTTGGCCGCTGTGGTGCCCGGCCACAGAATCTCCATCTCCGCATAGTCCTCGGCGGCCCGGGCCTCCCAGAAGGCCCGGCATACCGCCTCCGGCGATTCCGGCCACTGTGGCCGTTGCCTGATCACGGCGAAGGCCCGGCCCTGGGCCTGCTCAAAAGCGCTCATGTTCCGTCGCGCGGTCTCCATCTCTCGATGAAGAAGCAGCCGATATCGCAGCCCCAACACGACAACACCGCAGACCGCCACCGCGATCAGGAGGTAACCCACTCTCCACCGAGGCACTCTCATAATAGCTCTCCTGTGAGTCGGTCCGTGTTGTCATTCCTTTTTCTGCATGGCCTGATAGGCGGGATGCTCTTCCATGCGTTGGCGGCGGTCCCGCTCGATCTGGTCGAATCCCGCCGAGAACTCCGGTTTGAAGTTCTCTTTGATCTGCGGTACGCCGAGTTGCTCAAGGCAGTACAGAAAATGGGCGAGGGCCGCGTCATCGCCGGGACTGACACCTGTGAAAATCTCCCAATAGAGCAGGCCCGCGTATCCGTATTCGGCGAGATCGAAGACGATTTGTGTGTACTTCAGGAAATCCTCGTTCCATCGGGATTCGTCCTCGAAGAGTTCCCTCATGCTCATGTGGAGCAGCCCGCGATACAGTCGCTCGCCCGTGTCGACGTGAATCGGCGCGGTAGCGTAGAGCGGATCGAGGCCGTAAACCATTGCCTCATAGTCCTCGGCGACCTCGCCTGAGCGGGTCATCGCCATTCGAGTGAGCAGCAATTCATGGGTCGCCCATGCCGAGGTCGGGTTTTCTTTCAGGATATCCTCGAATACGGCACCGGCTTTCTCGCACCGACCCTGGTCGAACAATCGTATACCTTCTTCGATCCGTTTGGCCGTGGCGGCCTCGATGCCCTCGATTCTTCCGTTCAGCCGGGCCGTGAGCAGGGGGGCCAGATGTTCCTGCCCGGCAGTCTGGGGGAGAAACTCAATCAGTCGGCTGGCCTTGCCCAGTTCTCCATTGGCGGCAAACAGAGCAATCTGGCATCCCGCAATCGCGGGGTCGCCTTTTGCCATCTCCATGGTGGCCCGCCAGTAGTCTGGATTGTGGAAAGTGAGTTTCTCCACGTTGACTGTCTCGTCCCAGCCAAGACGGAGAATTTGTTCGCCGAACATTCTGACGCCCTCGAACTTGGGCTCGACCTGCGAGGCCGCTCCGGCCAGCAGTGGAATGACCTGCTCGCGGCACCATTTGCGAAGCAGCCGAATCTTCTCCGGCAAGGCCGCCTTCTGGTATTCGCGCGACTCCCGCCAGGAAGGATAGAGCGATGCGGGGATTCCCGGGTCGTTGCTTTCTTTCATCCCCTTCGGGTGGTACACGAACGCGAAGTGACAATCCACAAAGAGTGGCCGCGGTGGTGTCTGTTCCGTCAGCATTTGGGTGATCTTTTGCCTGGCCGCGGCGCCGAGTTCCTCCGACGCCACGATGGCAAACTCAGGATCGCCCTGTGGATGCAGGATGATGGCCACGATGACGGGCTGGTCCAGGTCCGCCGAATCGAGGAGCTTTTCGAGAGCGTCCATAATTGGCGACGCCCAGGAGCCCAGAGCTTTCACCTCAGGTCCGTTCACGGGCAGAATGGTCAAGCTTTGGAGCAGTGACAAGGACACCCTTGATGCGGTGCCCCCATCTTCGGGCCCGGCAACGGTCTTCGGACGCACAAACCAGTCCTGCTGGCTCCGATCATAGCAGGCCTCGGGATCCCCAGGTTCGACCACCATCTCATCTCGGCTGGGGCGCTTTGCCGACTGCGATACACAGCCATTCGATACATGCAGGGTCATCGCAACGGTGCACCAACCTAACAAGATCATGATGTATTTGCGCGAGATTGGTTCTATCATTCTCTTTCCTCCGGATTTCTACAGGTGGCTAATGTCATGAATCTTGGCTTTGTGGTTGAGAGTCATCTTTTTGCCTGACGGGGTCCGAACGCACGGAGACTTCCGGCAGGAGTTTTTGCTTGAGGAAGAGGCTCGTCAGCGCGCCGAGCAACAGCAGCAGAAAGCTCAGGACGATAAAGTTCCAGGAGGACATCCGGGTCACGAGCAGATAGGCCCGCGGGAAGACCGGGATCCAGAGGATCAGGGCCGGCGCGACGTTCCGTGTCCGCCACAGCAGCGCGGCGAACAGCGTGCCGATCGCGAGGAGCACGGCGAGGTCCACCCAGTGCAGCGTCTTGGGCAGATAGTCGAAGATGCAGGCGATGGCCGCGAGGGTCCCGAGCAGGACATAAACCGCAGGAGTGCGGCGGCCGAAGGCGAGGGCCAGGGCCATGATGCCCAGGGCCCCGACGCCCAATATCGCCCCGGCGGCGGTCAGGCTGTGCGCCTTGGCGAATTCGGCCAACGCGTGCGTTGTTCCCAGGCCGATGGTCGCGGCGATAATGCCGGCGAAACACAGGTGCACGTTGCGCAGAATCGCGCCGAAGGTCAGCAGGACGACGATGAGTCCGCCGCCGAAGAGCCGCAGGTTGAAATCATGGCTTCGGCTCATGGTCAACAGGACGCCCAGCCCGTAGCCAAGCGCCAGGAAGCGCAGCCAACTGCAACGGCGGCGAACGCCCATCCACAGGAGCGCCAGGCCGGTCAAGCCCAGGACGACGGGCGGGTAGGAGACCGCCTCGATCCCGATTGACGCCGGGATGGCCGTCAGCTTGTTCGGCACGGCGAATACGGTCAGTCCCAGGGGGACGCACGCCATCACCACCTCCAGGCCCTCCCACCGTTTTTCCAGACTGCGGATGAATTCGAGCAGCAGGAGTGACATGACGGTAACGAGCGGGAGGAAATCGCCGGAGACGTAGTCGATGGCGAACATGTAGGCGACGCCGTACTGGTGGAAGCCCGCCGCCGCGAGCAGTACCAGCGTGAAGAGCCACGCCATCGCGTCGGTGTGGAGGAACGCGGGCCGGCGGTCTCGCGCGCCGTCCTGAGTGTAATTGCGGCTCGCGGCCTCGACGAAGACCAGGGCGGCTCCCACCAGGATGACGAGCCAGGAGAACAGCCATTGGCTTCGGCGCAGCTCGTCGGTCGCCGTGCGGGCCATGAGCGGCCGGGCCATGAGCGAGGAGCCGAGGAAGTTCCACGTGAGTATGAGCGCCAGGCCGAGGGCCGAGAGCATACCGATGCGCAGCGAGACATATCGGCGCAGGACGTAGAGCTTGCCAAAGCCCAGGATGACCGAGCCAAATCCGATGGCCAGGCAGATGTTGAGCCCGCTCGGCGCGACGACGCCGAGCGTCATGCCGCTGGCGACCAGGAACAGGGCGACGAGGATGACCAGGGATATGGCGTCGTCCGTCACGTGGCGCCAGACGACGATCAGCACGAGCACGCCCAGCAGCGCCAGCTCATAGGCGTTCAGCACCGCCACGCAGGGGAGGATGTCGGCGAGCACGCCGCTCTTGGCCAGCGGCGGACCGATAAGCTGCGTGATGCCATATACGATGGACAGGGCGCTGAGACAGTACAGGATGCTGCCGCCGGTCAGGCTCAGGAATCGTCCGATGGCATCACGATTGTTCAGAAAGGCGGTGAGGGCGGAGCCGAGCGGCATGCTCCAGATACTCGGGTGGCGCCGGCACTGGTCCTGTGGCGCGGGCAGGCTGCTGGTGTCCTCGGCCGGAGGGTTGGAGGTATCCATATCGCTTCTCTACTCCCGCAAGTTCCTGAAAGCGCCGCACAAAGGCCCTTTTCCCATACGCAAAACACCTCCGCCGACCGGGGTCAGCGTCACCCGACAGCGTATCTCCCCCGGTGGTGGGCAGCAAGGAGAGAACATGCCGTGCTGAGCCAATACGAACCGCCGCTCGACCCTCAGGGCGTTGGCGTCTTTCGCGGCCTCTCTGTCAGGGCCTGCGCGTTGCCGACCACCTCGAGGGTCAGTCTCGACACCTCGGAGTCTTTTTCATTGGACAGGATCGTGAAGACCAGGTTGAGCCTGCCGACGGCGTAGCCGCCCTGTGTCAGATACTTGAACTCATTGGGTTTGGGCGCCTTGTCCGTCAACGTGAAAAGATAGCCGGTGGAAGACCTGCCCTGGAACTGGCGAATGTCACAGGTCTTTTCGACCGCCTGCGGCAGGGCCGCCTTGCCCATATCCTCGATCGACTTGCGTATCCCGGCCAGTCTCTCATTGTCGGGCATATCTTCCTTGGGAGAGAAGACCGTGATAAAGACCTTTGACGAGCCATCCGGCGGGGGAGTTATCCGGATTTCCCGCGGCGCATTTTCTGACCCCGGTTTGATCTCGTCGGCCCAACTCGCCGGGATGTCCAGCTTCAAGGTCATCTGATTCATCGTGGGATAGCTCACTCGTACCTTCCGCGTGGATGTCTTGGGCGCCAGTTTCACGTCTCGCAGAATGGTATTGAATAACTCTCGTTCCCCCTCTTTGAAATACATCTTGGAGAGATGCACATCCATCCAGACGTTGCCTTTGGTCAGATAGGCGTTCACATGTTTCTGATCCATTTTTCTGCCGGCGTACTCCTTCACGATATACTCGGCGACGGCCATGTTCCCTAACTTGGACTGCACGATGTTTTCCTCTTTGGGCGGGGTGTCCTTGAGTTTTGCGAAGTAGAAGTCCCGGCACTGTTCCGCCGTTGCGGGCCGGCCCCGGTCCTCCAGGAATCCCGAAACGAGAATCCCGGTAGTCCAGTCCACGGCCAGGAAGCGGGCGCTCTTTCCATCCGGCGCGATCTCCTTCTGCTCGACAATCAGTTCCGCCCCGCCGACCTCCAGCGCCCAGTCCAGTTTCGGCAACGTCAAGAGGATAGCGCTCTTGACCGGCTCCTCTGTCTTCGGATTGCCGGTGGCGAGCGCCCCAACAAGAGAAAGATAGATCGCGCACTTCAACATCATTTCAGGTCCTTTCCATGAACGTGGATGGGTATGTGAAATTCCAACCCAATACCTTGGGCCTCCAGTTGCTCCAGTTGAATCCGGTGATCCGCTCGACCGGCCGGCATTGTCGTCGAAAACTCGCGGTCTTCCCGGCCAGGCAATCGTTACACTTAACTCGCGTTTTGCATGAATGTACCTGCTGTGACAACCGGCGGCAAGCCAAAATCGACACCGGCCACCAACCTCCGGTCCCGGTGTCCTCGGAATTTATTGACTTTCCGGTAGATTGGCACTATCATCAGCGCTGTCAGTAAAACTGGAGTCGATATTATGCAGAAGCAACTCACGGCGATCATCGAGCGCGAAGACGGCGGTTACGTGTCCCTCTGCCCGGAGCTCGACATTGCGAGTCAGGGTGGTACCATCGAAGAGGCGCGCGAGAATCTCCGGGAAGCGCTCGAATTGTTTTTTGAGACCGCCTCGCCTGCGGAGATTCAACAGCGTCGGCAGTCGGGCCTGCCACGCAGCGGGTTCGAATCATAATCGGCACGAGTCGGGGCAGGCATCAGGCATTACTCATCTTTCCTTTCTCTTTTACTGTGGGCGCGGCGCGCTGGGGGCGGTAGAATCTTCCCCTGAGTCAGGGTAACGGTGGTTCGTGGTTGGCGGCGGTTCGTGTCAATCATCAATCATCCTTAAGCCACTATCAATATCGATGAGGAGACTGCCATGTCACAGAAGAAATCCCACCTGTCGCGGCGGGCGTTCCTGGGTCGCACGGCGGCGGCCGCCGCGCTGCCGTACTTCGTGCCGGCCTCCGTGTTCGGCCGCAACGGCGCGGTCCCGCCCAGCGAGCGCATCATTTTCGGCGGCATCGGCCTTGGCGGCCGCGGCACCGGCGTGCTGCAATGGATGCTGCCGGAGCCGGACGTGCACTTTGTCGCGATCTGCGATCCCCAGAAGGCACGGCGCGAGGCCATTAAAAGGATCGTCGATTCCCGCTACGGCAACAGCGATTGCGCCCTGTATTCCGACATCCGCGAGTTCCTGGCCACCCGCACGGATATCGACGCCGTGCTGAGCGCCACGGGCGACCGCTGGCACGCGCTGGCCGCCGTCATGGCGATGCGGGCGGGCAAGGACATCTATTCCGAGAAGCCGTCGGCCATGACGATTGCCCAGGGGCAGGCCGTGGTCGAGACCGCCCGGCGCTATCGGCGGGTCTATCAGAGCGGCATCCAGCGGCTCAGCGAGGGCAACTTCACCTTCGCCAACGAGCTCCTGCGGCTCGGGTACCTCGGTGAGGTGCATACCGTGCGAGCGCACATCGCCCCGTGGGACGCGGCCGAGATGCGCCACGACTGGCTGCCCGAGGAGCCGCTGCCTCCCAAAGACGTGGTGGACTGGGACGCCTGGCTGGGCCCCTGTCCCTGGCGGCCGTACAACTCCGCCTACACCCGCGGCGGCTGGCGCAACTTCTACGACTTCCACACGAGCTGCATCGGCGAGTGGGGCGCCCATACGTTCGCCCAGTGCCAGGTCGCGCTCGGGCTGTGGGAAACCTCGCCCGTGGAATATAAGTACGTGGCCAACGACAGCGGTGACGGCATGGTGGCGACGTTCGCCAACGGTGTGAAAATGGTCCTCGAACGCGACATGGACAACAAGATTTGGCACGGCTCCTGCGGCGTCCGCTACGAGGGCACGGAGGGCTGGGTGGCCATCGCCGACGGGTACTCCAAATGCGAGGTCTCGAATCCCGCGTGGCTGCAGGACTTCCGCAAGCTCGTCGATGACTACACGGCCCGCACGCAGCGGCCGATGAGCCACGTCCGCAACTTCTTCGACTGCGTCAAGTCGCGCCGCCAGACCGTGGCCAATCCCGTGATGATGCACCGCTCGATGTCCACGGTACACGCGGCCAACATCTGCATGTGGCTCAAACGCGATATGAAGTTCGACCCGGTGAAAGAGGAGTTCGTCAACGACGCCGAAGCGAACCGCTTCCGCTCCCGCGCCATGCGCGAGCCGTGGATCATCTGAATCGCCGGCCGTGCAGGGTGGGCTATGCTCACCGATTTTCTGATTTGAGGAGATCGTTATGTCAAGAGCAAGAATATACCTCATCTTGATCGCCGTGTTATTACTCGCCGGCGCGGCTCAGATCCCGGCACAGACGGTCGCGCCGAAGCAGGACGAGGCCAAACTGATTGCCGTCGTGCAGTCGCAGGATGCGCCGCAGAAAGACAAGGTCGATGCCTGCCGGCAACTCGCCATCATCGGCGGCAAGGACTCGATCGCGCCGTTGGCCGCTTTGCTGGGCGACGAAAAGCTCTCGCACATGGCCCGCTACGCTCTG
>JABAOC010018510.1_pt1 | contig 28445 bp, 20 predicted proteins | sample 7062161 | NCBI WGS metagenome assembly JABAOC01 (sample SAMN14538625, study PRJNA623070) | marine sediment metagenome | biome: marine biome [ENVO:00000428]; feature: marine pelagic biome [ENVO:01000023]; material: deep marine sediment [ENVO:00002113] | place: India: Gulf of Khambhat ... | reverse complement strand
TGTATAAGAAGGGTTACATCGATAAAAGAACGGCAGAGGAAAATCCTGCCAAAGGTGGACGCAAAAAAGTCTACTACTCCCTCACACCCTCAGGTGTCAAAGCCCTTCGGGATGCCAGAGAGTTTCAAAAATCCTTGTGGAATGGAGTAGAACGGCAGTTAAAAAAAATCGAAGTGGAGGAAATATGAAANNNNAACAACGTACTCCTCCCCATCTTGCGCGTTGGTTGTGGAACCATTGCTGTAGAGATGAAGAAAAATCCGCATTAATCCGTGACTTGGATGAATATTTCTCAGAAATATCAATTCACATGAGCCGAATGAATGCCTGTCGCTGGTACTGGAAACAGGTCATCGGGTCAATTTTCAGCTTTTCTAAACGAAGAACCTACATTGGAGGAACCATGCTCAAAAACTATCTGATCACAACTCTACGCAAAATAAAAAGACACAAAGCCTTTTCTTTCATCAATATTTGCGGACTGACCTTGGGGATGACTTGCTGTATCCTCATCCTTTTGTGGATTCAGGATGAGATGAGCTACGATCGGTTTTTCAACAACAGTGACGAACTTTACAGGCTTGTGGTGGTTGAACAACAGCAGAATAGGCTGGATATGATTGACATCAAAACGCCCTGGCTTGCTGCGGAGACCCTAAAGGAGAGGATTCCCGAAATCAGGGATGCAGCAAGGTTCCACTTTCTCAGGAACCGGATACTCAGGTACGAGAATCGCCTGTTTAACGAGAACAGTTTCGGATTTGCAGACCCGTCTTTCTTTGACCTGTTTTCCTTTGAATTTATCAAGGGGAACCCTCGAAATGCCTTGAAAGATTTAAATTCCATCGTCCTGACAGAAGAGATGGCTGAAAAATATTTCGGAAGGGAAGATCCGGTCGGTAAGACCATGACCCTGGATAATAAAACGGATCTCAGTGTCACCGGTGTGATAAAGAATATCCCCCACAACACTCATTTCGAGTCTAGCTACTACAGCTTTGACTGTCTTGTGCCTATTTCTCTTTATAAAAATTATGCTTCCGGGTTTGAAAATTGGGAGGACTTTCGTTTCATCGCCTATATCCTGCTGGAAAAGGGGATTGACTACAGGAAAGTCAACGAAAAGATGTCAGTTGTTTTCGAGGAACACACCAAAAGCGCATCCGATATTCAGCTCTTCCTCCAACCGATCAAGTCAATCCGGCTTGTCGATGTCAATGGGGAGCCGACTGGAATGAAGAACATCACCATGTTTTCTCTTTTAGCCGGGCTAGTACTTCTTATCGCTTGCTTCAATTTCACGAATCTGACAACAGCCCGAGCTCTCAGCAGAGCTAAAGAGATTGGAATTCGAAAGGTTGTCGGCGCAAATAAAGGGAATCTTATCAGACAATTCTTAGGGGAATCCCTGTGTTTTTCCCTGTTTGCACTCATTCTAGCAGTGTTGTTTGTCTATCTCCTTCTCCCCATGTTCAGCAAGATAAGTGGAAAATCCGTGTCCTTTTCCCTGTTTTCTCATCCGAGTCAATTGTGCGGGCTCATTCTAATCACTTTTTTCACAGGACTCATCGCAGGAGCCTATCCTGCATTTTTCCTATCCTCGTTCCGCCCTCAGTTTGCCCTTAAAGCAAATTTCCGTGCTAGCTCAAAAAAGGCCATCATGAAAAGAAGCCTGGTTATCATACAGTTTGCAGTTTCCATTTTTCTGCTTATCAGTGCGAGCGTATCTTCAAAGCAATTTAATTTCTTTTTGGAGAAAGATATCGGGTTCGAAAAAAAGGATTTGTGTATAGTGGGCATCAATAAAATGAATGTGCAGCGTTATGAGGCGTTCCGGAACGAAATCAAGAACAATCCACGTATCCAGAACGTGACGGCATCCGGAATGCCTCCCGGCATCGGGAGCGTCTTTGCCACGCAGAGGATTCATTGGGATGGGAGGGATCCTGAACAAAAAATTCTTTTTCACGGGCACTATGTGGGTGATGATTTTTTCAAGGCTTACGGGATAAAAATCCTCCAGGGGAATGTCTTCTCTAAACTGGAATCTTCTAGCTTTTCAGATTCCATTGTGATCAGCGATTCGGCTGCACGTGTCATGGGATATGAAAATCCCATTGGGAAAAGAGTGAACTTTGCTGATAAAGATTGGACAATACTTGGTGTGGTCAATGACATTCATATTTTTTCACTCCAATACGAGCTGGACCCGGTTTTGTTTGTCTACAGGCCGGAAAGGTCCAGATACATGGGGATTAAGCTTGATTCCGAAACCGAAGCGATACCTGCGACCTTAAGCTTTATTGAAAATAAATGGAAAGAATATTTCCCTGATTCGCCTTTCGAATATTTTTTTCTCGAGGAAATTTTAAACAAGAGTTATGATAACGTCAATCGCACCAGCCAGATCTACAGAAACTTTGCGCTTCTAGCAATCTTCATCTCCTGTCTGGGATTGTTCGGACTTGTGGCTCACTCTGCGGAACAGAGGACAAGAGAAATCGGGATCAGGAAAGTACTTGGGGCACCTATAAGTACGCTTATCTCTCTTATGATAAAAGAATCTCTTGTGATGGTCGCAGCCGCCAATGTGATTGCTTGGCCGATTGCTTTTTATGTGATGAACAAATGGCTGGAGAACTTCGCTTATCGGGCAAGCATCGGAATATCTCTTTTTCTACTTCCATCCATGGCTGCATTGATGATTGCACTATTTACTGTCAGCATCCAATCCATCAAAGCGGCTACAGCCAATCCAGTCGAATCGCTGCGGTATGAATGAATATTGAAATGAAATCATAAATTTCCATTCATCGAATACTTCCCTCGACCTTTTGCTTATTTCGGCCAATTTCCTTTACGCCCAGATATTTTCCAGCAACCTAGAAGTTAATGATTATGCCGAAAAACCCTAAATCCCAAGCCCTATCATACCATGGCGGGAAGCGAGTCGACGGAATTTGTCTTTTACGAAGTCGTTGAATCTCGCGAAAAGTACAAGAACCGGGGAAAGATCTTTTATCCTGAACACCGAGGAGACATATTCATCCTGAAAAATTAAAATCACAAATAATAACCTTGAATTCCTCAAAGAAATAATTTATAATGCTAATGATAACTTTGATATTTTCAAGGAAATGAAAAGAAAGGATCAGTTATGAAAACATTGACCCGCCCGGAAGAACAAATTTTGCTAACCATCTACCACCTTCAGGATAAAGCCTATCTCGTCAATATTCGAGATAGGCTTAAGGAAATAACCGGGAAATATCTGGATGTCGGCACCATTTATGTCCCGTTGAAACGGCTTGACCATAAGGGATACCTGGAGACCTATTACGGCGAACCGTCCGCTGTGAGAGGCGGTAAAGCCATCAAATTTTATAAGCTGACGGCCAAGGGCTATAAAGCGTTGGCCGAAATGAAACGTATCCAGGAGCAGTTGTGGAAAGGGGTGGTGCTGCCACCCGCCAAAGCCTGAGAGAAAAATGCAAAACACATCGCTCAGACTCCCAAAATCTGCAAACTTCCTTTTCTCTTTTCTTTTGCCTCAGACAGACAGGACAAATCTTTTGGGAGATTACACAGAAATTTATAACCGTATCGCCGTCTCTCAAGGCAAAATCAGCGCCAATCTCTGGCTTTTGAAACAGATATTCAGATCTTTCCCGCGCTATCTCGGAGATGGAATCTATTGGAGGTCGGTTATGCTCAAGAACTACATAAGGATCACATTACGCAATTTCAAACGGCACAAAGGGTACACATTCATCAATTTTGCCGGCCTGGCCATCGGTCTGGCCGTCACACTGATCATCACGTTTTATGTCATGGATGATCTGAAATACGACAAGTTCCACAGGGATGCGGACCGGATATACCGCATCCTGTCCGTCGGGGTGAAACGGGGCACAAAAAATTCCATAACCGCCGGCCCTCTTCTTCCTGCTTTCAAAGAGAGCATCCCGGAAGTGGAATTCGCCACACGGGTTGTCTATTGGGGAGGAATGCAATTTGGACCTCCTGGAACGGATTTCCGGAATGTCGATGAGGGTTCCGTTATCAGAGCCGATTGTATACTGGGTGAGGCGGATTTTTTCAATGTCTTCGACTTCAAGATCCTTAAAGGGGATACTGGAGAAGCCCTCGGCAAACCAGGAGCCGTGTTTCTCACGCCCGAAAAAGCCGAGGCTTTTTTCGGAAGCAGGGATCCCATCGGTGAAACCATCGCAGTCCAGGGTTTTGAAACAGCTTTCGTTGCCGGAATCGTCGAAGCCCCACCGACAACATCCCATATCCGGTTCGGCATGGTGGCTGCACTCATTCCTGAACAAAACCCTGTCTGGTTGGATAATTTCGAAAACCTCACCCTGATGGGTTATGTCAAGCTCACAGAAAACGCCGATCCTCAAGTTACAGAAGAGAAAATGGTGAAACTCGCGGCAGAAACCAAATTTCCGAAGATATTCGAGCCCAGGATCCAGCCGCTGCTGGATATCCATCTCGGGTCTGCAGACCATTATTATGACGTTTTAAACGCGGGTAAAAACGATATCGTTGTCGTCTACACGATGGCAGTGATCGGGATCCTGGTGCTTCTGGTAGCTTGCATTAATTTCGTCAATCTTTCCACTTCGCGCGCGGGGATGCGGGCCCGCGAGGTGGGGATGCGCAAAGTGGTCGGCTCTAACCAGCGCCAGCTCATCTCTCAGTTTTTAGGCGAGTCCGTTTTGATGACCGTATTCACATTTGTGGCGGCTGTAGTTATCGTTCACATAAGTCTCTCCCCTCTCAGCACCATCCTGAACAAACAGCTGACTCTTCACTTCGGGCAAGACTTTTTTCTCCTTTCCCTATTTTTTCTGATTGCGGTCGGTATCGGTATTCTTTCCGGTATCTACCCGGCTTTTGTTATTTCCTCCTTCAGGCCGGTCAATGTTTTGAGGGGGGAATTGCAAACGGGCAGGACAGGGGTGACCATGCGGAGAGTGCTCGTTGTTTTCCAATTCGCCATCACAACGGCTCTTCTGGTCGGTGTTTTTGTGGTTCTGGCCCAGATCAAATTCCTCAAAACCATGGACATAGGATACAACCGGGAGCAGGTTCTGGCTGTTTATAATCCAGTGAGAGAGGGAGAAGACCTTTTGAAACAGCGGTTGGCAACTTTTCCTTCCGTTCTCTCTTCGGGAAGAATCTCTGCCACGCCCGGACGCGACTTCACCCGCCAGGAGGTCATCCCTGAAGGATTCACGCGGCCTTCGGACATCACGGCCTCCCGTTTTTACATCGATGAAGACCTGTTCGAAACCCTGGAAATCACCATTCTCCAGGGCCGAAATTTTTCGCGTGAATATCTCACAGACCTCACCGACGGCATCATCGTCAACGAAACTCTACTTCGGAAAGCGAATTACACGGTGGCAGATGCCCTCGGTCGGAAGATCGACATCGTGGACGAAGAAGGGAACTTCATCCCCCTGCGCATCGTCGGTGTCATAAAAGACTTCCACTACACGACACTTCGGCAATCCACAGGGGCCATGATGTTTTTGTTCAATCCCCAGCGAAGCCGTTTTTTGATGGTGAGGATCGCTCCGGGACAGACCTCTCAGGTCCTTCCGGCCATAGAGAAAGCTTACAAAGAGGCCTATCCTGAAGGAAGGTTCCAATCCTTTTTCCTGGATGGAATATTCGACCTCCAGTTCGAAAGGGATAGGACTTTCATGCGGAACATCGGTATCTTCGCCGGGATCGCCATATTCATCGCAAGCCTGGGATTGATCGGGCTTGTGGCTTTTTCTATCGAGCAAAGACGAAAGGAAATGGCTATCCGGAAGATCCTGGGAAGCGGGGANNCTGAAATGGGTCGTCATCGCCAACCTGATCGCCTGGCCCTGCTCTCATTTCGCGATGTCTCAGTGGCTCCGTGGCTTCGTTTTTCGCACTCCATTCCGGCCCTGGCCATTCCTCATCGCTGCCGTCGGCACATTGTTTTTCGCCTTCCTCACCATTTCTTTTCAGACGCTGCGAGCCACCCGGACAAATCCAGCGAATGTCCTCCGCCATGAGGGCTGAAGAAGGAAGAAGAGAAATAGTGAGGGATTTTAAGAAAACTCGAAAAGGAACTTCTTATTTATCTTTAGAATAAGCTCTCCATAGAACCATTGGCTAAAAAAAATAAAAAAGGCGCCTATCCCTTTATCTTTTTTCTGGTAAAATTAATCAGAAAAATGTTTAATGAGTAATCGACAATCAGATCACGTAACTCAAATTGAACAATCTGATGCTATTTCATACTCAAGGATTTAACTTCGATGAAACTTGTATAAAAGAAAAAAAGGAGAGTCGAAAAAAGAAATTTGCGCGAATGTATCCTCATAATGACCAAAACTTTCATCCCAGACGAGTCTGGATTGCTGTTTACCTTTCTTTCTTGTTAGGCTTAAATCTATTCACTGGATGCAGCCATTTAAAACCGTATTATCGAGACAAATTTAATCCATCTCAACCTTTTTTAGCTGACAAAAATAATCTGAGAACACGGCTTCTTTTTATTGGGGATACAGGGGAGACAAGAGAAAATGATCCAGTTTTGAGGAAATTAAGAGACTGGGCGAGTAAAGTGCCTGAAAAAACTATCGTGGTCTTCCTTGGGGATAATATCTATCCAGAGGGAATGCCCGAAAAAGGAGACAGTCAGCGAGCTGAGGCCGAACGACGGATCCATGCACAAACAGAAGCTGTAAAAAAAAGCGGAGCCGGAGGTTTTTTTATCGCAGGAAACCATGATTGGAAAAAAGGTCTTCCAGGGCTCATTAGGGAAGAAAATTTTGTGAAGCAGGAATTGGGAGAAGACAACACATTTTTTCCTTCGGGAGGCTGTCCCGGACCGATAAAAATAGACGTGGAAAACATAAGAATGATAGTCATAGATAGCTATTTTTGGCTGAATGAAAAAGTAAAGCCGAGAGATGGATGTCCTCATTTAGACTTGGAATCATCTCTTTCAACACTCAGAACTTTTTTGGAAACCGCGGGAGAACGTCATATCGTATTCATAGCTCATGCGCCACTCGATACATACGGAGTTCATGGGGGCTTTTTTGACTGGAAAGACCATCTGTTTCCCTTGACTCAATTAAAGGACTGGCTGTGGATACCCCTGCCCATTATCGGCTCACTCTATCCTCTGCTCAGATGGGATGTTGTAAAGAGCAACCAGGACCTGAGCAGCTCTACCTATAAGAAAATGACTGAGCAATTAAAAGAGGCATTTGCAACGAGAAAACCTTTGATCTATGCCGCTGGACACGACCATTCCCTCCAGATATTGGAGGACGGAGAAGCTGTAGGATACACTTTAGTGAGTGGAGCAGGCTCAAAATCGAAGTTGAGTTCAGTTCGTCATGGCGACAACACCCTGTTTGCTCATCTCCACGAAGGATTCATGTCAGTAGATTTTTTAAAAGATGGCAGTGTTTGGATATACGTCGTTGAACCCGGCGAACAGGATATCGTTTTTTTTAAAAGACTCAATTTGGAAATATCCCTTTAGAGTAAAAAAGAGAGCAAGGCTCTCCGCCGGTCAGAGTCGCCCTCAAGCTGTCCGGCACGAGTTTCTATGATAACTGAAGAGAGAGGAGGATATTTTTAGGGGAATTACTCGCTGCTTTCAATCGATTTAGTATCGAATTGAGAGAAAGAGTCACTCATTTTGCTTATTATTCCGCAGTTCATTCGATTTGTATAGCCTGTTTGCCATTGAGTATGTCATTTTGGGTGTGATACACTTATTCCAGGCTGTTTGCAGTCATAAATAATGAAAAATTTAACGGAATACTTATCAACCGTAAAAAGGAAATTCCCATCTTTATGTAAAAAGAAAGGAGGATGAGAGTATTGCAGGGAGAGAATATGAAAAAATGTCTGATCCTGTTACTCGCATTTACTTTTCTGCCCTCTTTGTCTTTTTCACAGCCTTCCACTTCGGATATCTATGGAAGAGTGACTCGGGAGGACGGATCCATCCTTCCTGGCGTTATAATAACACTAACCGGAAAGGATAGGATAAAAACAACGACAAAAACATCCAGTGAAGGTCAATTCATATTTACGAAGCTTTCTCCTGGAAATTATGCATTGAAGTTCGAGCTCAACGGTTTCCACACCTTATTGCAAAAGGGTACCAGGATATCTGCGGGGAAAAATGTAAATATAAATGTTCAGATGCAGCCCTCCCCAAAGAAAAAAACAAAACGGATAGCGGCTAATCCCCATTACCAGGCCGGTGCCCTTACGAGGCTTCTTCTCGGCAACGACTACCGCAGGCTCTGGGTTGAGCCTATTGAGACAGAATTCCTCGATCTTAAAACCGAGGCAGGAGGCCTCAAACCTGTTATGCGCGTAGGCGGACAGCAAACCAAGGGGCTGGCCCTCATTGGAGAAAACGGACGCGCCTACACTTTCCGAGGAGTGGATAAGGATCCATCAGCTGTCCTCCCTCCATTTCTCATAGGGACCATCGCCGACAGGGTTGTTCAGGACCAGATTTCTGCTGCTTATCCAGCAGGGCCATTGGTTGCCGAACCGATCATGGATGCAGCCGGCATACTCAATGCAAAAGTCCGATTCGTGATTATGCCTGATGATCCTATCTTAGGAGAGTTCCGAAACGAATTTGCGGGCCTGCTCGGGACCTTCCAGGAATACCCGACTGGTGTCTCGGAAAAATACAGTGGATTTGCCAATGCCACAAAGATCCTAAGCCACCAGGAGATGAGGAGCCGCCAGTTGAGTAATCCCGCTGATAGAGCCGACACTCGGGCCTATCTAAAAGCGCGTCTGGTCGATGTGTTTATTGGAGACTGGGATCGTCACCGACGGCAGTGGCGATGGGCTAAAATCCCTGGGAAAGATCTCTGGCAGCCGATCCCCGAGGACCGGGACCAGGCATTCACCAGATACGACGGCCTGATTCCATTTTTCGCCCGGTTCGGTCTTCCCTTCATCCTCAATTTCGGGAAAAGATACTCTGGGATTAACGGTTTGACTTATGCTGGCTGGGATGTAGACCGCTACCTCCTCCCCGACCTGGAAAAATCGGACTGGGATGCGGTCGCTTCTGACCTCAAGAAACGCCTGACAGATTCCGTTATCAAAGCAGCTGTCAAGCGTCTTCCTCCCGAGTATTATCGTCTTGACGGCAACCGGCTCGAGTCCGCGCTTAAAAGCCGGCGCGACCACCTGCTGGAGGTCGCAGAGAAGTTCTACCGGCACCTGGCTCGCAAAGTGGACATCTACATGACTCATATGGCAGAGCAGGCCGAGATTGTCCGAATCGATAGTCACACCACGGAAATCAGCATTTCACTCCTGCCAGACGAGGGAAACCAGACATCTCCAAAGCCATACTTCAAACGTCGATTCCATCGCAACGAGACCCAGGAGATTCGTCTTTATCTTGAGGGCGGTAATGATCAGGTGGTTTCGAGGGGTGGCCCAAACAGAGGAATCACTATCCAGGTTATCGGGTTCCCAGGCCAATACACGGTGGACGATTCTAGGGGTGGGCGTATTATCGTCTTCGATCCCACAGGCGAGAACAAAGTCATTCCAGGGCCAGGGACGCGACTTCATAAACGTCAGTATATCCCCCCTCTTAAGAATCCCAACGCTCCCTGGATTCCTCCCCGGGATTGGGGCCATCAGACCATTCCTTCTCTGTGGTTCGGCGGGGGATCGGACTTGGGAGTTTTCCTGGGAGGGGGATTTTCAACCACTGTCTTTGGATTCCGCAGGCATCCTTTCAGCTCCCGCCACAGCGTGAAAGCTGGCTACGCGACAAAACCGGAAACATACAAATTTGACTACGATGGAAAGTATCATCTCTTGAACTCAGAAGCCTTTATCAATCTTTCGGCTTATGCCTCCGGTATCGAGATCCTTCACTTCTACGGTTTTGGCAACGAGACATCCTCGGATCAACCTGACGATTTCTACAAAGTTCTTCAGGAGCAGTACTCATTCAATCCATCTCTCTCTCTGCCCCTATCCGTCCCGGTGGTCCTCACTCTGGGTCCGATCCTGCAGTATTCAGTCACCAACCTTGGCCAGCAGCCGGATCGTCTCATCAGCTCTCTTGTGCCCGCACCGCTCGGCACTGGCCACTTCGGACAGTTGGGGATTTTTGCAGACCTTCGTCTCGACACGAGGAACCGCATGAGAGCCGCATCCAAAGGTGTATTCCTATCAGTGGGCGGCCGATTCTTCCCGAAAATTTGGAATGTCGAGAGCCCCTTCGGTGAGATTCATGGCAATGCATCAGCGTTCTTTTCCTCCTTGTCTTTTCCTCTTGAACCGACTTTAGCCCTCAGAATCGGGGGCAAGCACGTCTTCGGGGATTACCCCTTTCATGAAGCTGCCTTCATCGGAGGAGGTGGGTTCACCGCTTCCGGCTCGACCGTACGAGGCTTCCGGGCACAGCGCTTTGCCGGGGACAGTGCCCTCTTTGGAAATGCCGAGCTGCGCCTTCGTCTGGCAGAAATCTATTTATTCCTTCCCGGTGAGATGGGAGTGTTCGGGCTGGGTGACGTCGGCAGAGTTTTTTACGAAGACGAGGATTCGAACCTGTGGCACACAACCGTGGGGGGAGGAATCTGGCTTTCATTCCTGAAGCGGGAATACTGTCTCAGTATTGCCGTGGCTAAATGTGACGAGCGGACAAGCTTTTATGTGCGCGCAGGCTTTTTATTTTAAATCAGCCAGGTCACAACGCCTCTCCCTTGTTCTCTAGCCGCGAAAAAACATTCTCTCCAAGCTTCAGAGGTTAACGTGCTGTGGTCCAGCACGCCTGGCTATATTCTTCATCAGGCTATCATGCATCATTCATACTCTGTAGCAGAGGATAATATGCCATCATATGTTTTTTTAGACTCCATAACATAAGGATCGGGCCTGTTCTGTTGCCTTATGGGAAGAAAAATATTAAAATTCGAAAATGTTACAAATATCGTGACAAAGATGAATTAAACAATGAAAAAGACAAAAATCTTATACATCGAAGACGAGGAAAATGAGCGAAGAACATTATCCAGCCAACTGCGCACAAAAGGGTACAGCGTCACTGCCGCTGCTAGCGGACAATCCGGGCTTCGCCTCTTCAAGAGCAGGAATTTTGATGTCATTCTCTGCGACCTCAACATGCCGAAGATAAAGGGGTTGGATGTTCTCGATGAAATCAGGCTTAAGAATAGGGATATTCCGGTCATAATTTTATCGGCTCATGGAACCGCGTCTTTAGCCGCCAAAGCTATCAAAAAAGGAGCAGATTATTTTGTCCTCAAACCCACAGAAATCAACCAAATCGTCATCACAATCGAGCAAGCTATTGAAAAGATAAAATTACGGGCTTCGCAAGATGCTTTGCGAATAGTCTCAGAAAATGTTCCGGATATCATATATTCTCTGAATAGCAAAGGTGAGTTTATAAGCCTCAGTCCCTCAGTTAAATCCACGATGGGCTATGAGCCTTCCGAGCTTACCGGTACTTCAGTTTTTGAAGTGATTCACCCTGAAGACCGGCAAAAAGTCAAAGAAAGCTTTATGCAATCTGTTAAGACCGCTGATAAAGAAGTCAAAACGCTTCAGTTCCGGATGACAACCCGGACCGGCGAGATAAAGCATTTTGAAGTGCGACGGAAAATGGTGTTGGAGAACGGACAGATAATCCGAAATGATGGGATTGCCAGAGACATTACACATAGAATAATGCTTGAGAAAAAGTTGAAGGAATACCATGAGGGAATGGCAAAGGCCAATCTGGACATGCTGACAGCTCAGAAGAAGCTGCAGGACAAAAACACTGAGATGGAAAAAATACTCAAGGAGCTTTCCACAAATAAGGATGAGCTACAGACAATACTCGACACGAACACAGCAGTCATTATTCTGGTAGATAAGAAAGGGATAATTAAGGCATCGAACAGAAGAGTTGCAGATTTTTTCGGTCTTTCATTGGACGAGGTTGTGAATATGGGCTTCAATGAATTTAATGAAAAGATCAAAGACAATTTTGAAGACCCTAACCAGTTTATCAAACTCATAGAGTCTCTTAAAAAAAACCCGGATTGCGTTGACCATATTGATACCCAAGAATTTTATAAAAGAGGAGTTCGGGTCATAAAACACAATCCAGGCCTCCTCTCCCCCGTATGCTGTAAAGTCCAGGACAAGAACAGCAGAAAAATAGGTACCTTGTGGATATATAACGATATCACACATATGAAATATGCCGACGAACAGGTCCATACTATAGTCAATTCCTCTCCCATTCCAACAATAATCAGCCGCCTGGAAGACGGGAAGATTCTTTATGCAAACAAAGAACTGGCCAGGTTGGTGGGGTACACTGTCGAAGAATTAATCGGCCAGAATACCCCGGATTTTTATTACAATACTGAAGACAGGAAGATCGTTGTGGAGAGCTTGAAACGCGACGGGTATCTGCGCAATTTCGAGACGCGGATAAAGAAAGCGGATGGTTCTGTGCTCTGGATGATTTTTACTATTGTGTCCACTCAGCTTGGAGGTGAAAATGTTATCCTCGGCTGGTTGTATGATATCAATGAACGCAAAATAGCTGAAGAAGCTATTGCCACCCGGCTGAAATACGAGGAGGGACTTGCGGCTTGCTCACAAGCTTTGATGAAAGATGCTGCGACAAAAGATGTTTTATCAGAAGCTTTAAACCACCTGCTCGAAGCGTCGGACACAAGCCGTGTTTATATTTTCGAGAACTTCGAGGACCCGGAAGACGGTCTCTGCCTAAGATTGACTCATGAAGTCTGCGCATCTGGAGTGTCATCCAACCTGGATGATCCGGTTTTGCAGCATGGCGTGTACAAACAGGGTTTTGAGCGATGGCGAAAAAAACTATCACAGGGGAAGCCGATTCAGGGATTTGTAGAATCATTTCCAGAAAGCGAGCGAGCCATCCTGGAGCCCCAAGGAATTCTCTCGATACTCGTTCTCCCCCTATGGGTGAAAGGAAAGTGGTATGGCTTCATTGGATTCGATGACGTAGAAATTCGGAGAGAATGGAACGAAGAAGATATCCGGCTTCTCCAAACAGCCGCAGATATGGTTGATGATTATATCGAACGGAAGAGATTTGAAGAAGCATTGAGAGTGAGCGAGGAAAGGTTCAGAGGCCTCGTTGAAAATGCTAAAGATATTATCTATTCGTTAACACCTAATGGAGAAATCTCATACCTCTCACCTAAATTCTCCGATTTACTGGGTTATAAAACATCGGATTATCTCGGCAAGTCTTTTTCCCTGCTTATGCATCCGGACGACGTGAAAAATTCAATCGAAATGTTTCAGAGAACTTTGAAAAGCGGCCAGAGGGAGAGCGGGTTTGAATTCCGTATGAACCATGTGGATGGCAGCATGAGGTGGTTTATCTCAAACTTTTCAGCTATCCTCGATGAAAAAGGGGATGTGATGGAGATCGTTGGCGTCGCGCACGATATCACTGAAATGAAGAATGTCCTGGATAACCTGGCGATGACAAACAAAACTTTGAGAGAAACCCAAATGCAGCTCGTACAATCCGAAAAGATGGCTGCCCTGGGTTCTCTGGTTGCGGGTATCGCCCATGAAATTAACACACCCATAGGTGCAGTCAGCAGTATGTATGATACACTGTCAAAAACACTGGAAAGGCTCAAGGATTCACTGGAATCGAGATTCCCCATGGAATACAATCAGCTTCCCACGATCAGGTCCGCTTTTAAGGTCTTCGATGACTCCAACAGCGTCATTAAATCAGGTACGGATAGGGTGATAAATATTGTCAGAAGATTGAAAAGCTTTTCCCGCCTTGATGAGGCTGAGCTCAAAACAGTGGATATCCATGAAGGCCTGGAAGACACTCTAACCTTGATCCATCATGAACTCAAACGCAACATCAAAGTCATTAGGGATTTCGGGAATGTTCCACCCATTTCCTGTTTTCCAGGGCAGCTGAATCAAGTTTTTCTGAATCTTCTGATCAACAGCAAACAGGCCATAAAAAATAGAGGAACAATCTCCATAAAGACCTCCGCAAGAGACAATAAGGTCCGCATAGTCATTCGGGATGATGGCTCCGGCATCTCTAAAGAAAACCTAAAGAAAGTGTTCGATCCTGGATTCACAACAAAAGGAAGCGGAGTGGGAGCAGGACTCGGATTATCAATCAGTTATCAGATTATAAAGGATCACAAAGGGGAAATAAAAGTGGAGAGCGAACCGGGAAAGGGCGCCGCATTTACGATTATTTTACCGATGGATCTGAAAAAACAACTGAACAACAGCAACAATTGAACATGCAATCTCTTTTTCCCTTCTTATAAAGAGGACAGTTTGCAGACAGGCGGACTTGAATTCCCGATTTTCTGTGTTCCTGAGAAATTCAAGATTCGATAGCCAAATAAGTGAAAAAACTCATTTCAAAGAATTGTTACAGATTCTCAATCAGGCAATTTAAATAATTTTTTTCGTTAATAAAAAAAATGAAAAAGCTTTTTCATCAGCTGTTCGATATTCGTGCAGGCGAGGGATCAAAAGTCACTTTGATGTTTATCTATGTATTCTTACTGACCGCTTCACTGCTCATAGTCAAGCCGGTCCGCAACTCGCTCTTTCTGGTGAAATTCGGGGCTGAAAAACTGCCTTATGTTTTTATACTGGTTGCACTCTTCTCGGCAATAGTCGCCTCGATTTACTCGAAATATTCCAAGAGAATGCGGCTGAATATCATGATAACCATTACATTGCTGATCTGCATCTCCTCTCTGCTGCTCATCTGGCTCATGCTTCATGCCGGATACCAAGGAAGCTGGTTTTTATATGCTTTCTATGTTTGGGTGGCAATATTCGCAGTCATCACAAGTGCCCAGTTCTGGTTGCTGGCAAATTATGTATTTAACGCCCGTGAGGCCAAGCGTCTGTTCGGTCTTATCGGGGCCGGGGCCATATCGGGAGCGATCTTCGGTGGTTTTCTAGCCAAATACCTGGCAACACTGCTTAAAACAAAAAACTTGATTTTTGTTTGTATTGGTTTTCTATTGATATGTCTGTTTCTGCTCTGGATCGTCTGGGAAAAATATGCCCGCCCCAGCTATGGTGAAAGGGCTTATAAACACAGAACCTTAAAACAATCTGATACTCAGTCCAACCCGATAAAACTGATTACAAATTCCCGCCATCTGACTTACCTGACCGGCATAATCGGATTGAGTGTAGCTGTCGCTACACTAGTCGAGTTCCAGTTCAATGCGGTCGCCATTCAGGAGATCACGGATACAGACCGGCTCACAGCTTTTTTCGGCCTATGGATGGCTATCTTCAGCATTGCCTCGCTCGTCATTCAGCTTTTTCTCACTAACAAGATAATGAAATATCTCGGTGTCGTGGCCTCACTGTTCTTTTTACCAGCAGGTCTGTTGCTGGGAGCCGTTGCTATCCTCATAAATCCTGTTCTCTGGTCGGCGATCCTGATTAAGGTCAGCGATGGAAGCCTCAAGCATTCAATCAATAGAGCCGGTACCGAGCTTTTAATTCTTCCCATACCCTCTGAAATCAAAAACAAAGCGAAAGCCTTTATTGATGTCTTCGTCAGAAATTTTGCCGAAGGCTTAGGTGGGATTCTTTTGTTACTCTTGACGTTTTCCACTCAAAATATCAGCTTGATCATAATCGTCTTAATCGCCCTGTGGACGTATCTGATCTTTAGAGTAAAAAATGAATATGTCAACTCATTCAGGCTGGCCATAGAAAAGCGAACGATTGACATCGAAGAGCAACCGGTCAACCTAAGGGATCCCGCTGTGTTAAAGAGCTTTGTCAAAGTCTTAGAAAGAAAAAACGAACGGCAAATCCTTTATGTCTTAAATTCATTAGAGGGAATTAAAGATAAAGAGTTAATTCCAAGCCTGAAGAAGCTTATTCAGCATCCGTCCGACGAGATCAAGGCGAGTGTTTTAAGAATGGCCCTCCTGTATGATGAACTCGACCTGACCAACGAGGCCAATCCTTTAATCGACAGTAGCGACCAGACAGTACGAATCGAGGCGATTCATTATATATGTAAGCGTTCCGATGAAATAACATCAGCCATCAAGACTTATTTAATAGACCATGAAGACTACCGCGTTCGGAGCTCAGCGATGATATGCGCCTCACGAGAATGGAAAGAGAGCAAGACGTTCAAGAAAGAGGTTGATCTAATCAGCGTGCTCGACGCGATGCTGAAACGGCTCTCAATGGAGAAGGAGGAGGATGAGGAACACAGCCGGGTGATTAAGATCACTGCTGCGAAGGTTATCGGAGAAGTAAAAAATCCAAGACTGTATCCCCATCTTCAAATCTTTCTCAAAGACCAGAGGCTGGATGTGGTGCAGGCGGCCGTGACAAGCATAGGACAGACCCAGGAAAAAGAGTTTGTCCCACTATTGATATCACATCTTAAAACAAAGCATATCCGTAAATACGCAAGAGAGGCACTAGCGGAGTTTGGCGAAGACATAATCGATACACTGACAGAGAATCTGGAAAACGAGGATAGGGATAAAAAAGAGCAACAGGCAATCCCCAAAGTATTTGCTCTCATCGGGACGCAAAAATCCGTCAATCTTCTCATAAAAAATCTGGGGCAGAGGGACATTCATTTGCGATTCGAGATAATAAAAGCTTTAAACAAACTCAGAGTAAAATTTCAGGGACTTAAATTTGACAAGCAATCTGTAAAGTCAAGGATCCTTGAGGAGATTGAAGAGTATAACAGGACTCTGGCGTTATGGATCCAGCAGAACACCGCCCTTGAATCCGATAACATGGCCGGACAATCAAACAATGATCCTGATCAAGCGAAAAAGGCCCGAAAGCTCTTGATCGTTGCCCTTGAGGAAAAACTGGAAAACAATCTGGAGAGAATATTCCGCCTCTTAGGCCTTCATTATCCTCCAAAGGATATGTACGATGCCTACCTTGGAATTAAAAGCGATAAGTCACGTCTCAGAGCAAATTCTGTCGAATTCCTGGACAACATCCTTGATCCGAAGCTCAAACGGATTCTCATACCCATCGTTGACACCAGCAGAACCGATATTCTTGGCCATCGTCCACCGGAAATTGGTGGATATAGAGTTCCCAATGAGTTTGAATGCATCAACCTCATCCTCCAGAGTTATGACAACTGGCTGAAGTCATGCACCCTGCATCTGGTTGCCGAGTTGAATGACAATAAATTTATTCACATCATTTCAAAACTCGTGGATGATCCAGATCCAATGGTTAGAGAAACGGCGAAGTATTGTATAGAAAAGATTGGGAGATGATATCAGTTTGACGACTGATCCATAAATGTGATAATTTCACCAGCGTCACGAAGAAATTATTTCAATCGGAGATGACTCATGCTGACAGCCGTTGAAAAGGTGCTCTTCCTCCAGGATGTGGATATTTTCGAATTCACCTCCACCGAGGATCTGGCGCATATCGCCGCAATTACAGATGAGGTCGAAATAAAAGCAAATGAAACCATCTTCAAAGAGGGAGAGTTTCCGGATGCAATGTACATCGTCAGCGAAGGAAAAGTGAGTCTTTCCAGAGCGGGCCAGGAAGTGATGGTTGCTGAACACAAAGATGTGTTCGGAACCTGGGCACTCTTTGATGACGAGCCGCGTGTCGCCACCGCAACGACTCTTGAGGACACCCGTTTGCTGCGAATCGACAAAGAGGAATTCATAGATCTTCTGGCCGATCATGTTGCGATTACACAAAGCGTGTTAAAAACGATGGTCAAGAGGCTGAGGAAACTGATGACCCGGATAAGTAAATAAATTTGCCGTGATTGAATAAGACTAGACATGAATTCAATGAGTGTTGAAGTTATTGGCAGCCGCCACTGAAATAATGACAGTCCAGTTTATTGATTGGAATAAATGGCAATGATGAATAGGAATCGACAAAACAAATCTTCGGGAGGGGATATGAACAATTCAAATGATAACCAAACCGTAGTGATCGTAGATGATGAGGAAATGGTCCTAACAAGCCTCTCCTCATTTTTAGCTCTGGAGACCGACTATGATGTCGAAACATTCACCTCAGCAAAAAAAGCTCTGGAATTCATCAAAAGAAGCGATGTCGGCCTTGTCATCTCGGACTATCTTATGCCCGAAATGGATGGAATCTCCTTTCTAGCCAAAGTTAAGGAAGTCAAACCTCAAATCCCGCGGATAATCCTTACAGGTTATGCAGACAAAGAGAATGCCATCAAAGCGATCAACGATGTCGGTCTATTTCAGTACATCGAAAAACCATGGAGTAATGATGACCTCCTGATCATCCTCCGGAATGGTTTAGAAAAACAAAAACTGATGACAAAACTCCAAGAAAAGATAGACGAAATAAATAAAGCTTACAAAGAACTTCAGAGCCTCCAACAAGAGATTGTCAAGACATTTGTCTAAAATTTGCCTGGGAACAAATTAAAAATATACAAGAGCGAAATTTTTAGCTTTGGATTCAGCGGACGATTTAAGGGATCAGGCTGGAATATCTCCTTCCCCAGCCATTTGAGACCTGGTCACAGGCAGACGAAGAGTGAATGTGGTTCCCTTTCCTTCTTCACTGGAAACATCGATTGATCCTCCATGATCTTCAAGAATACGGTAGCATATGGAAAGGCCCAGTCCGGTTCCAACTCCCACTCCTTTGCTGGTAAAGCCAGGATCAAAGATGCGGTCAAGGTCCTGGCGAGGAATTCCTCTTCCATTATCCATAAACTGAATCATCACACAATCTCCTTCGAGACGGGTTTTGATTGTGATCACTCCCTTTTTTTCAATTGCCTGCACAGAGTTAGTCAGAAGGTTCATAAAGGCTTGATTGAGTTTTCCTAAACGGCACGAGATTTCTGGGAGAGGGCCGAAATCTTTCTTAATTTTAACCTTTTTTTCGAGATTTGATGTGAAAAGAATGATCGTATCCTCGATTCCCTGATGCACATCGACAGTCTGATATTCAGCCACATCCAGACAAGCAAAGCCTCGCAGCGCTGTGACAATCGTGTTGATACGACTGGCAGCAAGTGTTGTGGAATTGTGCAGTTCGGAGAGTGTTTTTAGGGCTTTGTTCACCTTTTCCTCTTTTTCCTTCGACCAAGGAACGCGATCATCGCTTTCTACTGCGCTGCTGATGATATTGAGTGCTCGTTGAGCTGTATCCGCATTGGAATGGATTGCACCCAGGGGCGTATTGACTTCGTGAGCCACTCCAGCGACCAGATTCCCAAAGCTGCCATCTGTTTCGATTGAATCAATTGATCTTGAGTCTGGCGCAATTTGAAGTTAATCTCGTTCAATTTGCTGGCAAACTCAGTGATAGACTTCCGCAGCAACATTTCCTGTTGACTCGACCGATACAGAAAAAGACGACTCCTGTAGATCGCCCCTGTGATGATAGTGAATAAAATAGTGGACATGGTCAACACCACAAAAGAATTCGCCTTAGGCATGACAGCTGAAAATCCCTCCGGTATTGGAAAAAAGGGAATCAATGAATAAAAAAAGATTGTGATCATCGTCCCAAGCACCAAAACTTGCCATGGTCGAAAAGGCATTGCGCCCGCTCCGATCAGAAAAAAAAGCATCAAATAGGCCGCTGAAAATGAAATATCTTCACGAACTACATCCTCCCAGACAGATGCCCCACACGCGACAAGAACAAGAGTAAAAACTATTAGCCGTCCCAACTGAGGCCCTCGATGGATTCTAGACAGAACCACGCAGACTACTCCAATAAACAAGATGATTATTGTGTACACCATCGGCAAAGCATTTGAGACTCCGGGCTTATTAATCCAGACCAGTTTCAAGCCAAGGAGCAAGTAGATACTGTAGAAAAGCACAACGCCTACAATGGTCAGAATGCCTACAACAAGCAAACCTGTCCTGCTGAGATGGCCTAGATAATTGCGGAATTCAGGGTTTCTCTCATTCTTATCCGGGATAAAGTAATCAGCCCATGACAAGACTATCTGTTTGAATGATGAAGGCCTCTTTTTTCTGTTTTCAACAGATTTTTCCATTTTTTGCTGACTTCCTCAAGCTGACTTCTTATGCGATTTCCGAAATTAACGGATATATGCCTTATTCATAACTTATGTCGGATGCCCTTCCTGGATTATCGGTAGGATGATGATAAATTCGGTTCCCTTGCCCAATTCACTCCTGACCTTAATTTCACCTTTATGATTTTTAATAATATTATAACTGATTGAAAGGCCAAGTCCAGTCCCGACTCCGACTCCTTTTGTCGTGAATCCAGGGTCGAAAATCCTCTTTAAGTTTTTTTCGCTTATTCCTCGACCATCATCTGAAATGCTTACGACAATCTTATCACCGCTTTTTGATGTTTTGATCTTAATGGTCCCTTTGTCTTCAATAGCGTGAGAAGCGTTGGCAAGTATATTCATGAATACCTGGTTAATCTGATTGGGGTAACAGTAAATCTTCGGGATGTCTCCAAATTCTTTTATCACTTCTATCCTGTTTTTCAATTCATGATGGAGCAGGGTTAAGGTACTTTCCAGCCCCTCATGAATATCTGCCTCCAGGAAATCCGCCTCTTCGAGCCTTGCAAAGTTTCTCAGACTCTTAATAATTTCCTTAATCCTCTCGCTGGCCATTGTTATCACATCATTATTGCTTATCAGAACATTCAGCGCTTTCTTGAAATACCGGTCTTCTTTAACTTCCTCCAGGTCTTTTCCTTCTTCAAGGGCTTTAATCATCTTCTCTATGGAGCGGTGTGACGTATTCGCCGCGCTATTGATTGCACCTACAGGATTATTGATTTCATGCGCAACTCCTGCCGCTAAATTTCCCAGGGATGCCATTTTCTCTGCCTGGACGAGTTGAGATTGAGTATTTTTAAGCTCTCGAAACGCTGACTCAAGCTGTTTCTTTTTATTCACTATTTCTCTGGTTCTTTCTTCAACTTTAATCTCAAGCCTGTTCTTCTGGGCCTCGACATGCCTCACCCTCATTTTATGCCAGAGTACTCCGATTCCCAATACTGTAAAGAGAACGGATATCCTGAACCACCAGGTCTTCCAGAAAGGAGGGGTGATGATTATTTTTAGACAAGCTCCTACATCATTCCAGACTCTGTCATTGTTTGAGCCTTTAACACGAAAATAGTATTTTCCCGGGTCCAGATGGGGAAAAGTGACAAAACGTCTTGTCCCTAAATCAACCCATTCTTCGTTAAGGTCCTTCATCATATAGGCATATTGATTTTTCTCAGGANNGCGAACTCAAATGAAAAATACATGTCTTTGTATGTCAATTTAATCTCGTCCAAATCAAAAATATCCGTTTTCAGCTCCTCATCAAATCTTTTAAAAGACGTAATCACAACCCGAGGAATGTGTGGATTATCCTCTATTTTCTCAGGAGTGAAAGAAACAAATCCTTTGATACCGCCAAAAAACATCTCGCCTTTTTTGTTTTTCCGATATGCTCCCTGATTAAACTCATAGATCTGAAGCCCGTCGAGGGCATCATAGTTTCTGAAAGTTTCAGCCTGGATATCGAATTTTGACAATCCTTTATTGGTGCTAAGCCAGAGAGAGCCACGATTATCTTCCAATATTCCATAAATCACATTATTCGGAAGACCATCCTTATCCTTGTAGCGCTTAAAGATCCCCCTGTCTCTATCGAACTTATTCAGGCCACCGCCCATAGTGCCCACCCACAGTATTCCAGTCCGGTCTTCATAGATTGACAAAACCTCATTGCTGCTCAGGCTCTCCGGATTTCCGGGTTCGTTGGTCCAGCATGTAAATATTTCGTTTTCTCGATCAAATCGATTCAGGCCACCTCCATCGGTCCCGATCCAGAGCATGCCTGCCCGGTCCTCATAGATCGAGAGGATAACGTCATGACTCAAGCTATTTGAGTTGCCGGGTTCGTTCATCCAGTGTCTAAAAACCGGAGAAAATTTCCTTCTTTCACCGGGGACAAATCTATTCAACCCACCTCTTGTTCCGATCCAGAGGGTGCCAGAACGGTCTTCATAGATCAACAAAATCTCATTGTTGCTCAGGCTCTCCGGATTTCCGGGAATATGACTCCAATGAGTAAACGTATTGTCCTCACGATTGAACCTATTCAATCCGTTTTTTGTCCCGATCCAGAGTATGCCTGCCCGGTCTTCATAGATCGAATAAACACCATCGTGGCTCAAGCTATTCGGATTTCCGGGCTCGCTTGCCCAGTGTGTAAATCTCATTTTGCTACGATCGAATTTATTCAATCCGCCGACCGTTCCAATCCAGATCACATCCGATCTGTCCTCACAAATTGAGTAAACACTGTTGTCGCTCAAGCTCTGAGCGTCTAATGGATCGTTCGTCCAATGTGAAAATTCTTTCTTCTCTCGATCGAACTGATTGAGTCCTCCTCCCCAGGTGCCAATCCAAAGCACCCCCGTACTATCTTCAGAGATCGCCCGAATATCGTTATGGCTCAAGCTGCCGGGTTTTGCAGGCTCGTGGAGCCAACGCTTAAAAGTCAGAGATGATCCCTCGCGACCACCTGACACGAGCTCATTCAATCCGTCGCTCGTCCCGATCCAGAGACTTCCCCTACTATCCTGAAAGATCACCCGAACTTCATTGTGACTCAAACTGTTTGGATTTCCGGGCTCGTTAATCCAATGCNNTCCTCATAAATTGAGAAGACATCATTATGGCTCAAGCTATTCGGATTTTCAGGCTCGTTGACAAAACGCGAAAATGTCTCTTTATCTCGATCAAACCGATTCAGACCACCGCCATTCGTCCCGATCCAGAGCACACCCGCACGGTCCTCATAAATTGAGAAGACATCATTATGGCTCAAGCTGTTGGGATTTCCGGGTTCGTTGACCCAATGCGTAAATGTTCCGCCCGCACGATTAAATCTGTTCAATCCGTTTCTCGTTCCAACCCAGAGCACGCCCGCCCTGTCCTCGTAGATCACCCGGACATCATTGTTACTCAAGCTATGGGGCTCATCTGGGTCGTGTCTAAATTTTTTAAACTCGTACCCATCGTACTTGTTCAATCCATCTCCTGTTCCGAACCAGATAAACCCTTGTCTATCCTGCAGAATGCAATTCACTCCGCTCTGAGAAAGTCCCTCTTCAACAGAGATCCGCTCAAACTTGATTTCATTTGTTTGGGCAAATGAATGAAAAGGAACGCACCCACTGATCGCAAGTGCAAGGAATGTAATTTTAAAAAGAGTCTTCATTTTATTAAATTCTACTGCCTCTCGCCCGAATAATCAAAACTCAACACACGGAGAAAATGGAGCCAAACCACCAACAAACTCGCACTCTTACGTTTTAAGCCTACTGAGTGCGTTTTGCGCTTATATCATAGTAAAATACAGCGGTCAATCCAAGAGAGAATTCCGGACAAGACCGTATGATTTAACGGTTAAAATTAGGGGCTCAAGAGGTTTTAAAACGTCGCAGATTTAACACACAAGATAACCTTTATAATTATTCCTCGGAGTGTTGCGGCCTCTTCTGCTCCTCCAAAATAAAATGCACTAACTGCCCTCGACTCTTCACATTGAGTTTCTGATAAATGTTATATATATGGTTCTTCACCGTACCGAGGGAGATAAAAAGCATCCCTTCAATCTCTTTGTTGCTCTTCCCTTGTAGAATAAGCTCAAGGATTTCTCTTTCTCTGTTTGAAATGTGGTGTTCTGTCGTAATTTTATTTAATACGACTTTCGTTCCCGAAAGCAGGAAGTGATCTCCGTAAATCTTCATGAAGAACCATTTGAACCAGATGAACGGCATAAGATTGATGATGAGCAATAATAAGGCTATATCAAACGGAGTGAATTGAAAATGAAAATACAAAGAAAGAAAAAGGAGAACAAAACCGGTTAAATAAAAATAACAAAACGGCTTTATTATTTTTCTTCTATCCGCATCATCCATTTTTCTCCCTCGGATCAACAAAACGATTAAAAACATGATGGGAACAAGAAGAATGGCTAAATACATCGCGTTACGAGTCTCATAAAGCCATCGGAAATCATCATTCTGTACGTACAATGCAAATCCGGCTCCGTAGCTGGAGGCGAGAATTATGATTCCTGCGGCAAACCCGATTCTCAAATGTGAGGATACTCTCTTATCCTCCAGCCCTCGTGCGACACGAAGGAAGGAATAGGTCAGCCCTATGGCAGCGAGGTAGCTGATGAGGAAATCGCCGATCCAATAAACAAGGGGCAATTGATTTGCTGAAGATATCTGAAGATTGGTTTTGACATAATTGGCAACCGCTAAAACCAGTATCATTAGATTAAAAAAGAGGATAAAGTGGCCAAAAGGCCGAAGATAGAGAAACGCGTACGCTTTTTTTATTTGATTGGTATAAAACGCAGCCAATACGCCGACGATAAAGGCAATAACGTATAAGGAAATGATGATGTGGTACATGGCGTCTGCGCTAATCTATAAATCGATAGCAGAAAATTATGTTCATATAAAATAAGACAATCTACCAATGAATGCAAGTGGATTCTTATTCTGAAGAATAATCGATAACAGTCAGAACTCTTCCTGTAAAAAAATCAACTTCATTCCATTTTCATTTCCATCATCATTATTCGATCCATGCTAAGACGAAAGTTCTAGACAAGAATGTGACCTTTTTCCCATTGACTTCACAGCCACCCATGGCCATCATTTACATCTGGTAATGAGTAACATTTTTACTCAAGACAGGCTTTAGAGGTGCATCCGAGAATAAGGAGGATAAGATGAAACCTTATCAAATCATATTCGTTTTTTTACTCATACCTTTACATCTCTCACTCTCTTTTTCTTATCAAGTGGATGAAAATCCTGTTGAAGTGATAAGACTCAGCGAGAAAGTTATTGTCTTAACAGGCATTCCTCTCCCTTCCGGCTGTCAGGTCATTGCCATCTCCACTCAGAAGGGAATCGTTGTGGTTGACTCGATGGGCTCTTACAGCGTAGCCCAGGAAATCAGACAGATAATAGAAAAAGAGTTCAAAAAAGGAGATTTCGCCTATCTCATCATCACCCATGATCATCCTGATCATACAATCGGAAATCAGGCTTTTACCGATGCAGTCATTATCGGTCATGAGCTATGTCGAGAGATCATGCAGAATAGAAAAAGGCTATGGACGAAAGAGTTTATCTTGAGTCTGCCTGTAATACAAAGACTTAAAGGACAAGTCGGTCAATTCAGGACAAGATTGAAGGAACTTGATCCTGATGACGCTCAAGTCGAGATTCTGCATAAACAGATCTGGTCTGCCGAGCGACAACTGGCAGATATTGAAGCCATTTCAGATATAGAACAGGACAAAATCGTCACGCCTCCCACGCTCTCGTTCACTGACAGAATGACCCTGGACCTGAAAGACATGATTATTCATCTGTACTATTTTGGAAATTATCATTCTGATAACGATATTTTCATCCATGTGCCTGAAGAAGAAATCCTGATTATCGGCGACACTTTTTCAAAATCATTTCTCCCGGGAACCAGCTCGAATGTGAGAAAAGTGAAAGTCGCGCTGTGGCTGGAAGTCCTGGATGCCATCCTGGCCGAACCGGATGAATTGAAACATGCTGTCGGCGGACATACCGATATTTTTTCAAGAGAAGAGATAGCTGCCAGCCGGGATTATATGAGAGAACTGTGGGAAGGGATTTGTACAGCTAATGCGGAGGGATTAGATCTTGAGGCCATCCAAAGGCGTTTTCCCCTGAGTAATTTCTCCTACATTACAAAAACCAAGAATCAAGATGAGACAGTGCTTCAGCGTCAGCATCAAATCATTGTCCAAGGATTTTGGAGGCAGCATCAGAACAAAGAATTTGTCTTTGAAAAAATTATGCAAACAGCTCAAGAAATAGATTTGAATACACTTGCTGGGGCCAAGGCAGTGCTCGATAAATATAGAGAAATGGTTTCAAATCAGAATGAATACTTTTTTCATGAGGCAGTGATCAACAACAATGCAAACAATTTCATCCAGATGAATTTTCTTGATGAAGCGGTCGAACTGTTGAGATTACACATTAAGGTATTCCCCGAGTCCTCTGCTGCATATGCCATTTTAGGTGATGCTTATACGGCCAAGGGTGAAATTGAATTGGCCGTAAAGAGTCTGAGAAAGTCACTTAAGCTGGTTCCGGAAAATAAAAGTGTTAAAGAGAAGCTGAAAAAACTCGAAAAGATCAAGTAATTCATCGCTAAGATCTTTCCGGGGTGTGTATCCTCATCTTTTGCATCGTGGCGTATTCTCTTGTCTGTAAAATTCGGGAAGCTTTTTTTGCAGGAGGATGAGCAAAAGTTCTATCTTCTACAAAAGTTCTGTTTTTATAGCTATAATGAACTTTAAAGATTAAACCGATGAAATTTGGCAGCCAGTCCGAAATCGGCCGGATCAAACATCTTCTGCTCAAGCACCCCAAGGATGCATTCTTGAGCCAGGAAAACATCCAGACGCAATGGAAAGAATTGAATTATTCAAGTCCTCCTGACCTCGGTAGGGCAGTCGAGGAATATGACGAGTTTGTGAGATTACTGGAAAGATTCATCCCGGGAATCCATTTTCTACCTGCGGACGACCGGACCGGGTTGGATTCCATCTACGTCCATGACTCCCTGATTATCACGGATAAGGGAGCCTTGTTGTGCAGGATGGGGAAGGAAAAGCGTCAGGGAGAACCTCCTGCAGCCGTAGAATTCCTCAAAGAACTGGGAATTCCTATCTTCGGCTCGATCAACGGTGAAGGAAAGCTGGAAGGAGGGGATTTGGTTTGGATCGATGAGCGAACAATCGCTGTGGGCTTGGGCTACCGCACCAACGAAGAGGGTGTCCGACAGCTCAAAGAGCTCATATCTGATAGTGTGAATGAATTTGTAATAGTTCCCCTTCCTCACTGGCAAGGCCCTGAAGATGTCATGCATTTAATGTCCCTTATCAGCCCTGTCCGCCGCGACATAGCTGTGGTTTATCCCAGGCTTCTTCCCGTGCCTTTTCGAGAGTGGCTTCTCCAACGGGAAATCCGCCTTCTCGAAGTCCCGGATTCGGAATTCGAAACAATGGGCTGCAACGTGCTTGCTGTTGCGCCAGGTGAATGCATCATGATCTCCGGGAATCCACAGACAAAGCGTTTACTCGAAGAGGCAGGAATTCAGGTCTATGAATACGAGGGAGAAGAGATTTCCAGGAAAGGAGCCGGGGGTCCGACCTGCCTCACCCGGCCGCTTCTAAGAGAAAAAGACTGAATTCGGAGTCGCAACAGAGCAAAGTTAGACAGTTTTTTAATTATACCTTTGAAGTTTTCTTCCTAACCGGATCGTTTTTCCACATCTATGGGCCATGAGGAGGCTTGGACGGGAAGTCGTCTAGCCCAAAAATGAGACAGGTGTTTATGCTCAGTAATTAAGTAACAATTTTGTTAAAGATACTGAGGATGAAATTGTCATTGCGCGAAGCGCGGCAATCTCATAAAGAGGATATCTTCATTCCCGTAATAGTATTATTTCTCTATCTTAGAGATTGCCACGCTTCGCTCGCAATGACATCCAAAAAATGTTACCGCGTTATTGAGCATTTACAACAGGAGCGGATTTCTCGATTATCTTTTCCCAACGGCTCTGAGTTTGGAGTCGATGGTGGCATCCTTGTCCAGTCTGTGGTCAACATTCAGGTCGATATGAATTCTTCGGGCGCCCATTTTCACCATGGCTTCATGCGCTTTTTCTATGACCTTTAAAAGAGTAGCCAGGTCCGGGGCTTCGATCACTGTGGACATGCCACCGGTTTCATTTTTCAACCCTGAATCTTCGATGACTTTGATGGCTTCCTTGACGTATTGGCTGACGGATGCCCCTTCGCTTGTGGGAAATATAGCAAAATTGGCAATGATCATGGTTTTTCTCTCTCCTGGTTTCAGTTGAGAATTCTATCAATTCTCAATCCTGTAATCAAGGCGGCTTTTCAGGTTGGCTCTGCAGATTTTTAAATGTATTGGGATCTGTGAAGTCAACCTCGATTACAGATTGATCATCTTATGCGTCTTTTGAATCGGAAAAGGAAAGGGCTAAAGATCTTGGATTTGACGCTTAATCCTTTTCAGCTCCGCTTCTGCCTCATTGATTAAATCAGCCAGGACTTCTTTAAGCGGCTTGATTCTGTTGACCAGGCCGGCGCTCTGACCGGCCATCAGAGAGCCGAATTCGACGTCTCCCTCCTGGACTGCGCGGCGCAGAGCCCCCACCCAGTAGTTTTCAACCTGGTATTGGGCGTCTGTGTGTGATATTTCCTTTTTAT
>JABAOC010002351.1_pt4 | contig 28574 bp, 28 predicted proteins | sample 7062161 | NCBI WGS metagenome assembly JABAOC01 (sample SAMN14538625, study PRJNA623070) | marine sediment metagenome | biome: marine biome [ENVO:00000428]; feature: marine pelagic biome [ENVO:01000023]; material: deep marine sediment [ENVO:00002113] | place: India: Gulf of Khambhat ... | reverse complement strand
GGATATCTGCACTAGCTCCGGACGCACTTGGCAAGCAGGCAAAAGTATTACCCTATCCGAAAATGAATACTTTGTTGTTGGTGATAATCGGCCTTACAGCTCTGATTCCCGAGATTGGGGTGTGGTTCCGGAATCAAATATTGTTGGCAAAGCCTGGTTTCGTTATTGGCCGGCTAATAGGATAGGAATAATCAGGGGAACGGAATATTAACTTTTCTTCTTAGCAATTCCTTTGTAAATCTTTTGGAGATTGTCTTCTGTTTTCTTTAAGTTACCTTTAAGGGTAATAAAAACCTTGGTTTGGGCTCGTGAACGAGTGACTCTAACAACTATATCTTCACCACCACCCAACGATTCATGAATATTGTCACGAATCTTATCAGACTCCTCGGAAATGATAAGGGGAGCTGTTTTATCAAGTCCTTTGGGTGGTTGTTTAGCTCTTTTCTTCATTCGGCGGGCAATTTCTTCAGCTTTTCTGACTGAACCAGATTCTCGGAGAATAATTTTGTAAGCCTCAATCATGAGTTTGGTATCATCAATTGAAGCTAGTGCTCGAGCATGGCCTTCAGTAATCAAACCTGATAAAAGTCCATCTTTAAGAGCATCGGGCAAAGAAAGCAGTTTGATTGAGTTGGAAATATAAGCAGAGCTTTTACTAATCCGCTTGGAAATTTCCTTGTTGGTTAAGCCAAACTCTTCGATTAACCTGATAAAGGCTTTGGCTCGATCAAGAGGATTTAAATCTTCTCGCTGAACATTCTCCACCAAAGCCATTTCCAACATTCCCCGCGGACTGGTTTCTTTGATTATGGCAGGAACAGATGATAAACCAGCCATTTTGGCTGCTCGCCAACGTCGTTCCCCAGCAATGATTTGAAAACCTGCAGGAGTTTTTGCCACCACTAAGGGTTCAAGTACACCATGTTCTTTAATCGATTCCGTTAAATCTACCAACGATTCTGGAGTGATTACCCCCCGAGGTTGAAGAGGATTGGATTGAAGTTCGTTTACATCAATATCAACTATTTGTTTTGCCATCGAAGTTAGGAAATAGTAACTAATTTTTTACCTTTTCTTTTAATGAATTCAACCACGCCGTCTCTAAGAGCAAAAAGGGTGTGGTCTCGACCAAGACCCACTCCTTCTCCAGGATGAAATTTGGTTCCTCGCTGACGAACAATAATATTACCTGCTTTAACCGCTTGACCACCAAAAATTTTCACTCCCAACCTCTTACCAACTCGAGGAGTTAATTGACTAGCTTTACTTCCGCCTGCTTTTGTTTTTGCCATCGCTAACCAAAGTAACAGATTTTTTCACAATTGTCAAGATTTACACGGAGGTTATTAAGAGGTAGTTATCTTCTTTATTTTTATCCTAGTTAATTGGGAACGATGGCCAATCACTCTTCGGTATCTTGATTTGGCTTTGTAGGTGGCCACTCTTATCTTTTTGCCTTTGAATTGCTCTAGAATTTCTGCGGTTACCTTGGCTCCCCTTACAATCGGCTTGCCAATCTTCCTTTTTTTCTCATCAACTATTAACAAAACCTTGTCCAAGGTTAGTTTTTTTCCTTTATCTCCTTCAATTTTATCCACTTCAAATTCCTCGCCTTCAGCGACTTTGTATTGTTTTCCACTAATTTCAACCACTGCGTATTTCATGGCAACTAATTTTACCTAAGTCCCTATTTTATTTCAATAACCTCCTCTCTTTTCTTCTGTTGGGAAATATTATTAACAATCCCTAAACCAATTAAAGTAGCCACTAGGGAACTGCCACCATAAGAAATTAAGGGCAAAGTCACTCCGGTAATCGGTAAAAGCCCTAAGTTCATCCCCATATTAATTATTGCCTGGCCGGCCAAAAGAGAAAAAACGCCTAAAGAAATTAGGAGTCCTAGTTTATCGCTTGAAAAACGAGCAATTTCTAAAACCTGCCATAAAAGAAAGCCAAGAAGAATAATTAAAACAATTCCGCCCAAAAAACCAAATTCTTCGGCAATTGAAGCAAAAATAAAGTCGCTGTGCTTTTCCGGCAAAAACATTAACTGGGCCTGTGTTCCCTTCCCCAATCCCCTACCAAAAAGTCTTCCAGCACCCACAGCAACAACTGATTGAATTAAATTGTAGCCAGCGCCTAAAGGATCAGCCATGGGATTTAAAAAACTATAAATTCTTTGTTGTTGGTAGGGTCGTAATAATCGCCAACCTAAAGGTAACCCAGCAACTAAAACAATTAACACAGCTAAGGCTATTTTTAATGACAATCCGGTTGCCAAAACAACCCCTACCCAAGATAAAAGAACAACCAAACTACTGCCCAAGTCTGGCTGGAGAAAAATCAAAATCGCGGGAATAACAACTAAGACAATAGCTTTAGCTAGATTGGTAAAAGAAAGTTTTTTTAATTCTAAGAAAAAAGACGCAAAAAAAACAACGATTGCCGGTTTAATTAATTCCGAGGGTTGAAGTGTCAAGCCCAAAATTCTAATCCAACGAATTGAACCTCGGGTCACGACTCCAAACAAAAAGGTTGAGGATAAAAAGATAAGAACCCCAACAAAAATCCACCATTTAAAACGACCATAAAGATGATAATCAATTTTGCTAAAAATAAAGAAAAATATTAAACCTATTAAAGCATGGAAAAATTGTTGAAAAAAAAGGTCTTTAGCCAAACTGCTAACAGCAACTAATCCAATTATTAAAAGGATAAGAATACAAAAAGTGAGTTTCCAATCTAAACCAAGGAAGTGCTTGCTCATTTTTGAATGGCTAGCTTTTTTCCTTTCTTAAAACTTTTGGTTAAAGTAGGAAGGCTAACAAATTCTTGGTTATGAGGTAGTCTAGGTGTAATGATATTAATTTTTTCATCTAATCGGCACTTGTTTTCCTTTCTTAATTGTTGAATTTGCCGAATCAATTCCCTATCCTCACCTTCAGCTTTTAATTTGGGAGTAATTTTTGTGTCCAATTCAACTTTTATCTCTTTTTTCTGCGTAGCTTCCTTTTTAAAAGCAACCTTTTTAACATTAAGTTCCCCTTTAATTAATTGAACCAGTTCCTTGTCTAGCTCTACTTCTGTTTTCATTATCACTTTAATTGATTGAAGTGGTTGACGAACTCTAATCTTAGCTTCTTTTCTTGCCGCGTGTCCTGATTCACATATTTTTCTAACTAAAACCATTTGTTTGATTAGTTTTTTGTCCAAAACTTTTTTTGTTCTCACTTCCGGCCAATCAGTTAAATGAACCGAGTCACCCACTTTTAACTTACCGCCATTAATTAATGTTTGGTAAATCTCTTCTGTTAAATAAGGAGTGAAGGGAGATAGAATTTTTGCTAATGTTACTAAAACAGTATAAAGGACTGAATAAGCTAAATCCTTGTCTTTCTTATTGGTTGCTGTTGGTCCCATTCTTTCCCGAGAACGACGAAGATACCAAGTTGATAAGTCTTGAATAAAATCTTCAATTGTTTGGACGGCCATCGGAGAATTAAAGCCTTCCAGACTTTCGGTTACTTTAATAATGACTTCATCAAGCCTGGTTAAAATCCAAAGATCAAGCTGAGTTGGTTTTGAGGGCAATTCTTTTTTGGGCTGCCAATTGTCTACATTGGCGTTAACAATAAAGAAATTAAAAACATTCCAAAGCAAAAGATGAAAACGCCTTCTGGTTTCATCAGCCAAATGATAACCGAATAAAAGATTATTGGCTGGATTGTGGCTCATATACATCCAGCGCATAACATCAACGCCGATTTTTTCAGCCGCCTCATCAAACTCTATCATGTTCCCCGCGGACTTGTGCATTGGTTGGCCATCCTCAGCCAATAAAGTGGCGTAGCCCAAGACCGTTTTATAAGGTTCTTTGTTTTCCAAAACTGTTGCCATGGCAATAACTGAGTAAAACCAGTTTTTAAATTGCCCAGGAAAAGATTCGGTGATGAAATCAGCGGGAAACCATTGACGCCAATAATTCTTATCCGTCCGATACTTAAGAGTGGAGAAAGAAACAATGCCCGCATCTAGCCAAGGATTGCCCACATCAGGAATTCGATTGGCTTGTTTTTTACATTTCGAACATTGAATTTTTACTTTATCAACCCAAGGTCGATGGGGCGTTTGGTTTTCAAACTCATTCCAGCCCTTAATCGCTTTCTTTTTTAATTCCTCTTTTGAACCAATCACCTCAAAATGGCCACAATCACATTCCCAAATGGGTAAGGCAAGACCCCAATATCTTTTTTTGGAAATTAACCAATCGTGCATGTTTTTTAACCAATCAAGTTCCCGCTCAAGCCCCCATGAAGGAAGCCAATGAATTTTCTTTGCCACTCTCATCATTCGCTGACGATAGTTTTTGGCTCCTTGCTTAACCGCATCATCCATGGCAATATACCATTCTTCAACCACTCGCCAGACGAGTTCAGTTTTACAACGCCAGCAAACAGGATAACGATGAGTGTAGGGTTCGATTTTGAAAAAGAATGCTTTCTTTTTCTTGATGTCGTCAAGAATTAATTCTGGCTGGTCTTTGGCGTTTTTCTTGCTAAGACGGCCAAAACCTTCAAGATAGTTGGCTTCTTCGTCAATGGCAGCAATCACCGGCAAGTCTTTTTCCTTGCCCAATTGAAAATCCTCCTGGCCAGCACCAGGAGCAAGATGAACGATACCCGTGCCTTCAGTGGCAGTGACTAGGTCTTTGTCAAGAACAACGGTATGAAAAGTCTTGGGTTTTTCTTTTTGGACTTGTTTTACTTGGGGTAAATCATCAAAAGGGCCTTGATATTTCCAACCTTCGAGCTCTTTACCTTTGTACTCCTTAACTAATTGCCAACCACTACCCAAAACTTTTTCCAAATCTCGGTGAAGGATTAAAATTTCTTGGCCTTTTTTAAAAGCGCCGTAAGGAAAATCAGGGTTAACCGCCAGGGCAACATTAGCCGGAATCGTCCAGGGAGTGGTTGTCCAGGCAAGAAAGAAATGATTTTTATTGTTTTTAATCGGCAGTTTGAAATAAATTGAATCATGGGTTAATTCTTGATATTCCTCTTGAAGAATTTCGTGTTGGGAAATGGCTGTGCCACAGCGAGGGCACCAGGGCACCGAATCTTTGCCTTTATAAAGGTTGCCATCTTCCCAGCATTTCTTTAAAAACGTCCAAATCATGTAATTATTCTCATCGCTCATGGTGTAATAGGAACTCTCCCAATCCATGAAGTAGCCAAGGCGCTTTGACTGTTCGGTCTGGACTTTAGAAAAGTGAAGCGTTCTTTCTTTACATTTATTTACAAACTTGGCAATGCCATATTTTTCAATATCCTTTTTGGATTTAAAACCAAGCTCTTTTTCTACTTCCACCTCAACCCACAATCCCTGGTTATCAAAACCATTCTGAAAACGCTGTTTAAAACCTCTCATATTAAAAAACCTTTGCCAAAGGTCTTTGTAAGTCCTTCCCCAGGCGTGATGAACCCCCATGGGATTATTAGCCGTAATTGGGCCATCAAGAAAGGAAAATTGTTCCTTGGCTTCATCATTTCGGTGAAGATATTTTTTTATTAAACCTGATTGATACCACCACTTAAAGATTTTCTTTTCAAACTCAACAAAATCGACTTTGGGGGAAACTGATTTAAAAAAGGGTTTCTTTTTTGCCATACTTTGATTGTACAAAAAATCGCCCTTATTTTTAAGGACGACTTCAGAAGCCATGGCTTTTACCACGGCTTCTACTTATTAATAATGATTTTCTCAAGTAGTTGCTTAATTTTGATAATCAATTCTTTCACAGAAACTTATTCTAACAAATTAATAATTTGAAAACAAGAGCGATTATTTTCCTTGCCTTAAGAAAGCAGGAATGTCGAATTCGGAGTAGTCTTCCTCTTCTTCAGAAGGTTTTTCTTCCTTGGGAGGCTCTTCTTCTTCGGGTTCTTTTATTTCTTTTTCTTCTGGTTTTTCGCTAACAATTCCTTCGGGCTCTCGTTTTGGCTCCCGCACTCTTGCTAGTTTGGCTAAGCGTAATCTTGCCTCATCAAAACCCGTGGCAATAACAATAATCTTAATCTGATCAACCATATTTTCATCTATCACTGCCCCAAAAATTATATTGGCATCAGCATCAGCCGCAGCAGAAATAATCTTTGCCGCTTCATCCACTTCGGTCATGGTTAAATCTTTACCCCCAGTGACATTAAAAAGAATTCCCTTGGCGCCCTCAATAGAAACATCCAAAAGGCGAGAAGAGACAGCTCCTCTGGCAGCGGCTTGGGCTCGATTTTCACCCACTCCAGTACCGATTCCTAGTAACGAAGAACCAGCATTACTCATAATCGTCTTCACATCAGCAAAATCAACATTAATCAAGCCGGGAACGGTAATAATATCAGAAATACCCTGAACTCCTTGACCGAGAACACCATCAACTATTTTAAAAGCCTCAACCAAGGTTACTTTTTGGTCAATTACCTCCATAATTCGTTGATTGGGAATAACAATTAGGGTATCAACTTTATCTCTTAGATTTTCCACGCCATCTTCAGCAATAACCATTCTCCTTGTTCCCTCAAAAGCAAAAGGTTTGGTTACCACGGAAATGGTCAAAGCGCCCAATTCCCTGGAGATTTCAGCAATTATTGGGGATGCGCCGGTGCAAGTGCCACCCCCCTCCCCTCCAGCAATAAAGACCATGTCAGTGTCGTTTAAGTATTCTTTTAGTTTTTCGCGGGATTCTTCTGCTGCCTGGCGTCCAATTTCAGGATCACCACCAGATCCTAAGCCTCGAGTCAGTTTTTCGCCAATTTGAATCTTTGTTTCCGCTTTATTAACTAACAAAGCCTGGGCGTCAGTGTTAACCGCAATAAATTCCACCCCTCCAATTGACTCTTCCTCAATCATCGTGTTAAGAGCATTGCCGCCACCACCCCCCACCCCTAAAACTTTAATTCTGGCAAAACTGGCTGTGTCTGGTTTAACAAGCGCCATAATTACCTCGGGCAGGAGAAATCGGAAGTAATAATTATCTTAAAACAATAATACCATAGTTGTCTAGGGCAAAAATTGCTTAACAAGATCAGTAAGTTTTCCAGCCGCTCCTCGAAAGGGAACCTTTTCTAATTTCTTGCCAATTTTCAATAGGGAAAACTCATCAATACCTCGGGCTTCAGTTTTCACGCCGTGATGAAGCAAACCCACGGCAGTAGCAAAATCCGGTTTTTCTGCCTCGTCAATCAAACCACTAATATCTTGAGGAACACCAATTCTCACGGGCATTGATAGATTTCTCTTGGCTGCTTCTTTAATCCCAATTGTCATTGCTCCTCCACCAGCAATTACGACTCCCGCAGGCGTGAGACCAATTACCCCGCTTTTTTTAAGTTCCAAACCAATCATCGTAAAAATTTCATTTAATCGCGGTCTAATAATTCCGTCAGTTAATGTTTTTCTTGAAACTTTTTTAACATCTTCAACAATGCCAACTTCTTTTAAATCGATTTCGTCTTCATTGCTCCCAACCGCCTCTTTTTCTTTCCTCTCCTTGGTTGGTTTAATCTTTTTAGACTTTGTTGGTAATTTCTTTTCTGAGAAAGCCACCTTAATTTTCTCAGCTGATTCCAAAGAAAGTCGAAGTCCAATGGCCAAATCATTGGTCACATTCTTTGCTCCAATAGGAAGAACAGTGGTGTAAAAAGGCGAACCTTCAATAAAAACAACGATATCGGTTACACCACCACCAATGTCAACCAAAACTACCCCCAGTTCTTTTTCGGTTTCAGTTAAAACAGCATCAGAGGAAGCGAGTCCAGCAGAAACTAAGTTTTGAACATCGGCTCCTACTTCAGAAACGCATTTAGCTAAATTTCTCATTGCCGTGGTTGAACCAGTAACAATATGAGTTTCCACTTCTAATCTCACGCCTGACATCCCTACTGGATCCTTAATGCCATCTTGACCATCAACCGTAAAATAGCGGGGAATAACGTGGATTACTTCCCTAGATGAAGGTAAGGAAACTGCTTTGGCTGCCTCAATTACTCGTCGGACGTCAGCATCAGCAATTTCTCCCTCTGGCTCAGCCACGGCAACAACACCCCTGGAATTTTGAGAAGCAATATGGGGACCACTTACGGAAACCACGGCCCGTGTCAGGCTATAACCCGCCATTCTTTCTGCGGCTTCAACTGATTCAATCACTGCCTCAGCTGCTTCTTCAATATTAACAATTTGGCCTTTTCTAATCCCGCGGGAAGGGATGTTGGCAGCGCCAATTATTTTAATTCGCTTTTCTTCCTCCTCAGCAGAACCAATAACCGTGGTTATTTTTGAAGAGCCAACATCAATGCCGGCAATGATTCGTGGTCTAGCCATAAGTAATCACTGGCTTATCGAAACGCAGGTCAATTAGTTCAATCTGCTTACCCTCTATTTTAGCCCGCTCCAAAATTAATTGTAAAGAGTCAACTTGTTTTTTTAAATCTTTATCCAAAGAAATCAAAATCTTAGGTCCGATTTTCAAAGTAACGGTTAACTCTCGAGAACTTGTTATTTCAACTCTTCGGGCTTCGATGTCTTTTGTTAATAATTGGTAAAGAAAATCAAGGCTAGAAAGAATCAAGGGAGATTCAAGTTGATAATTGTCGGCTGTAACCGAAAATTCACCGCTAGCAATTAAAGGTAAATTGGTTGGTTGGTCAAGTTTATCTAAGATAATACCCTGATAATCAACTTGATAATAATCATTATCCGCTTCAACCACAGCGATTGGCTTACGCTTGGTTAAATGAACAATTAGCTTATCAGGCAGCTTCTTCTCAATTTTAACCTGGTTAATTCCAGGAAGTTCATCCTTTATTAATTGTTCCGTTTCAAGGGGCGAAAGAAGAACAAGATTCTTACCCAAAACCAAACCATTAACTTTAAACCACAAATCAGCCTGGCAAGGATGTTGGTTATCAAAACAAATGACTTGATTAATTTTGAAAAAATTACCTCCAAATAATTGAAAAAAGGAGAAAATAACCAAAATACTGCCAATAATCAAAAAAATAAGTTTTACCAGTTTAACAATCGTTTTTTTGGTTTTCACTGGATAAGTTTTTCAGCAATCTTAACAATCTCTTGGGCAGCATCAAGCCTGACTAGTTTTTTAACCTGAGAAGAGTGTTTTTTATATTGTTCAAGTTTATTAACCATTTTTGTAATTGACTGAGATAATTTCTGGGGGCTTAACTTATCTTGAGGCAAAATTTCAGCAATCCCGGCTTCAGCCAAAAGCTGGGCGTTTTTAGTTTGCTCATCAGCATAAGCCCAAGGAAGAGGAATAAGAAGGGCTGGTTTGCCTAAAGCAGCTAATTCGGTAACGATATTCGCCCCTGCTCGAGAAACAACCAAATCCGCTTTATTGAGAAATGTTCCCATCTCTTTATCATCCAAATAGCGCTTGCAATGAAAACGATTTTTCACTTTTGAAGGAAGCTTTTTTCTAATCCCCTCAAGGGTTTCAAAATCACCTTTGACTCTTAAATGGCCTACTTGGTGAAAAATGTTGTGATTTTTAACTAGTTGGGGAATAATTTTGGCAACTGTTTGATTAATTATATGAGAGCCTTGATTGCCGCCAGTAATGAAAATTAGAGGCAGTTTTTCATCAAAATCAAAAACCCGCCAGATTTTTTGGTCAGGTTGGAGAACGTTTTTCCTAATGGGATTGCCGGTCAAAACAACTTTTTTCTTGGGAAAATACTTTTCGCTTTCAGCCCAGGAAAGAGCAATTTTTTGAGCAAAAAAATAGTTAAATTTGCTTGCCAATCCATAAGCAGCGGTTTGTTCATGGGTAATAATAGGAATTCTCATTAGCCAACCTGCCAAAACCACGGGCACACTAACATAACCACCAAAAGAAAGAATAATTTGAGGTCTTATTTTTAGCAAATAACCAAAAGAGTGAAAAAAACCAGCCGGAATTTTAAGGTAGGAAAAAAGAGTGTAGCGATCCCAATGACGCTGTACTTTTCCAGCAATAATGGGAATAAAAGTCAGAGGTTTTTCTTCTAAAAGTTCCATTTCCATGGAATTGGTTTTTTCAATTTCAGAAGCGTATTGGCGCCCCAAAAAATAGATTTGCCAATTCTTTTTCTTTTCTAATTCCTCAATCACTGCCAAAGCTGGCGTCAAATGCCCGCCAGTGATAACGATTTTCTTTTTCATCGCTCTTTATTATACTATAACTCATGATGAAAACTCGTTACCTGAACGCTATTTTCACTAAACACGCGATTAATCGGCTTTACAATCGCGGCATTACCCAATCTGATGCCTGGTACACTTTTCAACATCCTGATGGCAGTTCGCCAGGCAAAACCCCAGGCTCAAAAAAGTTTTACAAAAATTATGGCCAACAAAGGATTGAAGTTATTGCCAAGCAGAATGAAAAAGGAGAATGGGTGATTCTTTCCTGTTGGTCAAAGTTGATTGGTGATGGAAAACCAATTTTTACTAGAAAAGAACCAATTTTGGAAAAGATAATTAAAAGGGGGTTAAATAAAATCGATAAAATTGTTCGTAAAAAGAAAAGGTGAAATAACTACTTCTTCACCATTTTCTGCTTGGAAATATTTACCAGAATACCACTGGCAGTCATGATTAGAACTAGGGAGGAGCCGCCATAGGAAATAAAAGGGAGGGGGACGCCGGTTAAAGGCACGAGAGCAACAACAGCGGATAAATTAATTAGGGTTTGAAAACCAATCCAAGAAATAATGCCTGTGGCTAGAAGAGCGCCAAATTTATCTGGGGCTTCTTTGGCAATCTTAAAGCCGCGCCAAATCAGGAGTAAAAAAACAGCAATAATAACAAAAGCGCCAACAAAGCCTATTTCTTCAGCAATAATGGCAAAAATTGAATCAGTGGCCGCTGCCGGCAAATATTCATATTTCTGACGAGATTGACCCAGGCCTAAACCTAAAAGGCCGCCTGAACCAAGAGCTAAAAGAATTTGGCGGATATGATAAGAAGCGCCAAGGGGGTCTCGAGCTGGATTAAAAAAGGTCAAAATTCTTTCTTTTCGGTAGGGTGAAGAAAAAATTAATCCTAGTCCTCCTAAAAAACCTAAAATTCCTAACCCTCCCAACCAAATAATTGGCGCTCCGGAAGCAAAATAGACCACCAAGCCTGTAGCCGCAATAATAACCGCGGTGCCTAAATCGGGTTCAAGAACAACTAAGCCAATTAAGGTTGTTAGAAGGATCAAAAAAGGCCAAAGACTTTTCTTTTGGCTTAAAAAGGCTGCCAAATAAAGAACAAAAGCTAACTTCGCCAATTCAGCAGGCTGAAAACGAAAAGCACCAATCCCCAACCATCTTTGAGCCCCTAAAACCTTGGTGCCCAACCCTGGAACTAAGACCAAGCCTAAACTAACAAGAGCAACTATCAGCAAAGGAACGGCGAAGAAGCGTAGTTTGCGATAATCAAAAAAACTCGCCAGCAAAAATCCCAGGAGACCTATTCCTGCCCATTGTAACTGGAGTTTAAAATAATGGAGCTTATCACCAAAATCGCGATAAGCTTCAACCACCGAGGCATTGGCAATCATCGCTAAACCAAAAATCGTTAAGCTAAGAACAAGGGCAATAAAAAACCAATCAACTTTTTGAGAAGACAGTTTAAGGGAAACCTTGCTTTTGGATTTTCTCATGGGACAGGATTAAATTACCGCTAGCCAAATACCAAGAATCGCCAGCATCAAACCAGCTAGCCAAGCTCGAGCGACAATCTTCGGCTCTTCCCAACCCCTTGCTTGAAGCAGAAGATGAAAAGGAGCAATTTTGAAAACGCGTCTGTGAAAAACTCTTAAGGCAATTATTTGAATAAGACTAGAGGCTACTTCAATAACAAAAAAACCACCAATGAAAACAAGAGCAAAAATTTTTCCAATTAGCAAGCCCACAACAGCCAAGGTTGCCCCAAAAGACAAGGCTCCACTATCGCCTAACCAAATTCTAGCAGGATAAATATTGAAATAAAGAAAGGCAATTAAAGCTCCTGTCCAAAGAGAAAGGAAAATTGACAAGGGTGTATCAAGCATAGTCGCAGAAAGACCCCCAAAAGCAAAAAGACAAATCATTAATAAGCCGGTGGCTAAACCATCGAGTCCATCAGTAATATTAAAGGCATTAGCAAAAGAGACAATCACAAAAGCAGCAAAAGGAATATACCAATAGCCAATATGAAAAGTGATGTCAGTAAGAGGAATGTGGACGATATCTATTTTTAGATTGAAATAAAGCATTGAGGCAATGGCAAAAGCCAAAATTATTTGAATAAAAAACTTTGCTCTTCCTGGAATTCCAAACTTTAGACCAAAGACACCCTTCTCCGTTTTACCAAAGAATTTTATTAAATCATCATAAAGCCCTAACAAACCAAAGGAAATAAAGCTGAAAAAAATAATATTAACTTCATCTCTTAAAGGATAAACCGCAGTAATATAAACCCCTAAGTATTTCAGGGTAGGAAAAAGCAAAGCATAAATTAAAGAAACCATGAAAATAATTAATATTCCCCCACCAACTGGAGTACCAGCTTTCCAATCATGGAGTTTATCAAATAAAGGAGCTTTTTTTCCTTTTGGTGCTTCTGTTTTTCGGGTGAATTTCAATTGATACAAAAGGTTAATAAAGGGAACAATCGCAATGCTGTTGACAATAAAAGAAAAAATTAATAGTCCAAGAAATAATGCCATTTTATTTTTTCATCCAATGTTTTGATTCTAATTGTTTCGGCTCGTCTATATTTGATATATCATAAGCAAATAGCGGATAAATTCCTTCTGCATCTCTTAAGGCATTAATGTCTAAAAGTTCATTAGTATAAACGCCAACATTAATAAAGCCTTCTTTCACTCCATCAACAGTCATTGAAATTGGCCCCAATTTCAAACAATTCGCTGAAATAATCTGGGCAACTTTTCCTCCTAATTCAAACCTGTCGTTATCAGTCAAACTCTCGATTGGTTTTTGTCCAGGAACTTCAACCTCCGCACAAACTTTAAATTTTTTTGGCAAAAAACCTTCCTGAGGAAGCAAACAAACTTTAATTCCATCTTCGGTTTTGAGTTCTGGTGTAGATACAGCCATATTTCAATCAAATTATAACATCAAAACTAAAGCTTTCTTCTTTTTCGGCGAATTGTTTCAAACGAACGAGTAATTCGATAAAAAAAGGAAAGAGAGTAATCTTGGGCATGAAGGTAATCAACCTGTTCACCCCCAAATCCTTTTTTAAAAATAGTGACTCCAGCAAAACGGTGTTTTGGATCATCAGCCGGAGCAATGCCCCAAAAATTATAAATCTTGCAACCCCTTGTTTTTGCTTCTTTAATCGCCTCCCATTGAAGCAAATAGGAAGAAAAGATTTTGGGAAACTTTGAAGAAGTGCCAGCATAATGATAAACCGCCATATCACCATAAAAAATAATCATTGCCGCTGACAGAAACTGTTTTTTATATTCTGCTAAGAAAAGCAACGTTTGGTCATCTTGGACAAACGCCTGAAATTGTTTTTCCATAAATTTTTTTGAGAAAGGAACAAACTTGTGTCGTTTCACTGCTTCCATTTGTAATTGGTTAAGAATTTCAATATCACTTACTTTTCTGCTTTTAACAATTTTCACCCCGTCTCTGGCAGCACGACGAATGCTATAGCGGGTTGTTTTTCGCATATTGGCTAATAACTCTTCTTCAGAAGGAGTAAGATCTAGTTGCCAAGTTGTTTCTGCGTGCATGTGCATAGGGGCATCCTGAAATCCCAATCTTTGAAACAATTCCCTATTTTCCTTATTTTCCAAGATTGAGGGCCTGACTCTTAGAAAAACGGCTTTTTCTTCTTTTCCTATTTTTATTGCCTCATTAATAATCTCCTTTAAGCCTTCCTCTTTCCAACTAGCCAATAAGGGCCCTCCGGGGCAAGCAAGATAAGTTCCCCTTTTTGCTTTTTCTTTTATTAAAAGAGCAGCCCCCATGACTTTTTTATTTTGTACCAATCCCAATCGGAAAATTTTGCTTCCCAAGGATTGGTGAAACTCTCCCCAGTTCCATGACTGAAGAAAAATGTTGGGAGATTGACTAAGAACAAAGTCTTCCCATTCCTTTTTGTTTTCGATTTTTTTAATCATTTTTCTTTAAAAATTCTTTGATGACATTAACGACCCGTTGGGCTTCTTTAGGCTTCATTCTAGGATAAGTGGGCAAGTTAACAACCTGCTTAGAAATTTCCTCTGCTTCTGGGCAACTTCCTTTTGAATAACCAGCTTTAGTAAAATCAACTCCCTTAGGGTCAACAATATTTTGGTACCAGTCCCCTAAAATTATTCCCCTTTTTTTGGCATAATCTAAGATCTCTTTAGCTTGTTTACTAATAATAGTATAGCGCATATAGATTTCCCCGGGAACTGGTGGGAGTAATTTAATTCCCTTTATTTTTAATTTATCTTGATAAATTTGGCTAATTTCTTTTCTTTTTTGATTAAATTTGGCTAGTCTCTGAAACTGAGATAAAGCCAAGGTTGCCTGAGCATCAGGAAGTTTTGCGGGAAAGCTTTTGGGCTGTTCTGTTTTTTTCTCTTGATTACTCACTGCTCGAGAAAGTAAATTAAGTTTTTGCAAAATTACAAGTATCACTTTTCCAAGATTAAAGAAGTTATATAAAGGCAAAATAAGACTAAAAGCAACTGGGTGGAAGAGTTGTTGAAAAACCCAAAAACGAGAAGGAAAACTTATTTCTTTTTGGAGATTTAAAAGGTTCTCTCCTATTTTTGAGTCATTGGTAATCGCCATTCCACCAAAAACAGAAGAAATGACTTTGTCTCTACCAAAACTAAAAAAGGCGGCATCTCCATAAGTGCCTAGTTTTCTACCTTGAAAATTTGCTCCAAGTGAATGGGCGCAATCCTCTATTAACAAAAGCTTGTTTTCTTTGGCTATTTTTCTAATTTCTTTAATTTTAGCTGGCTTGCCAAAGGTGTGCTGAACAATGATTGTTTTTGAGTTAGGAGTTATCTTTTTTTTCAAATCAATTGGGCTCATGTTTAAGCTCTCTTTTTCAAAATCAACATAGATTGGCTTTGCTCCCAGCCAAAGGATAGAATTAGGCACAACCACACAAGTAAAAGCTTGAAAGAGGATTTCGTCTCCTTTTTTTATGCCAGCGGCTTTTAAAATCGCGTATTCAGCAGAACGCCCACTATTAAAACTAACCGCGTACTTAACGCCAAAATATCTTTTAAAAGCCCACTCTAGTTTTCTGACTGTCTCCCTTTTTAGCCAAAGCCAAGGAGAAAACAACAATTTAATTGCCAAGAAAACGTCCTTTTTTTCTGTGTTAGGAGACAAGGAAATGGCAATTGTTTTCTTCATTTTAGTCTGAAGCTATTAATTATCTTTGCAGGCAAGCGTCCCTCAAGCAAAACAACAACTTTGGCTGGTTTTTCTTTTAAGATAGAAACAATTTTATTGGGATGATCCTCTACGATTACTTTGGCGGGTTCTTTCTTCATTCCTTTTTTAATGTCATCTAAGAAATTGTTATTGGTGAGAATAACCAAATCAGCCACTTTTTCCATTTTCAGTCCCATTTTCCGATGAACCTTAGAACTGGCAGTGCCTAACTCGATTATTCCTGGAGTAATAACAATTTTTGTTTTTGCTTTAAGCTTTTGGAGATAATCAAGAGCCGCCAAAAAACCATGGGGATTACTACTGAAAGTGTCATTAATAAAAGTAATCTTATTGACCCCTTTGACTTCTCTCAAACCTCGACCAGTCGGTTTTAGCTTGGCCAATGCCGCTTCAATTTCCGCATCTTTCATTCCCATTTCTTTGGCAACAACGATGGCTGCTAAAATGTTTTGGCGATTGTGTTGGCCAACAAAAGGAATCTTTTTCTTTAACTCTTGCTTTTTCTCTTGATATAAAACCGTTTTGAATTTTTTGGCGGCTTTTTGAGCCATTTTTAAGCAATAAGGATTATTGCCATTAAAAACCGCAATCCCGTTTTTAGGAAGAGCCTCAACTATTTCATATTTGGCTTCAATTAGATTATCTAAATTACCAAAAATAGCGAGGTGCTGTTCGTTAATGCCAGTAACCACCGAAATATTGGGTTGGATTAAGCGGCAAATATCAGCTATTTCTCCTTTTTTATAAGCTCCCATTTCTACTACAAAAATCTCGGTATCGCTTTTTAATTCACTGAGAATATTTTGGGCAATGCCGATTTTTGTGTTATTGGTTCCTTGTGTTTTAGCCACTTTATATTTCTTAGCCAAAACCTGAGCAATAAAATCTTTAGTGCTGGTTTTGCCATAACTTCCGGTAACACCAATTACTTTTAGATTTTTTACCTGTTTTAATTTTTCTCTTGACTTTCTAATTTTCATTTCCTTGCCAATAAATGCGGGTAGTTTGGTTAAAAATACTTGCAAAGGAACTATGAAAACAATCAATCTCTCTAGAAGTAACAGGCTTAAGGCAAAAACCCAAAGCCTGGCATCGTTTAAAAATAACCAAACTACTCCTAAAATAACCAGTAAAAACGCGCCCAAAACAATCTCTACTGCTCTTAAAGTAAATTTGGGACGATATAATTCCTTATCCAAAACTTTTTTAAAAAAATCAAAAAATTCAATTAAAAATATAACTGGGACTAAAAATAACAGCCTGCCTTTTTTTCCTATTGGTGCCCAAAAAAGTAATAATATTAAAGCCCATCTTGTTGAAGATAAAAAAATCGTTTTTTGACCGGTTTTTAGTTTAAGATGGGGAATAACACGGTCAAAACGATATTCTTTGAGCTGCCAAAAATAAGTATGGAAAAGAATAGTTTTGATTGTAGAAAAAAACCATAAAATTAAGATTAAAAGCTTTGTTATCATTTGTCTTGACTCCACTCAGTAATTTTTTTTGCTAATAACTCTGGTTTTTCGTAAGGAAGCTTATGGCCTAACCCGGGAAAAGAAACTAACTCGGCCTCCCTAACTCTTGCAGCGATTATTTGGGCATCGGCATATTTAGTCATCCTGTCTTCTTTTCCCCAAAGAATAAGAGTAGGAGACTTTAAATTTGGCAAAAGTGGCTTCAAGTCTTCACCCACAATCAGTTTAAAAGATTCCCGCATTACGCCCTTGGTTTTTTCATAATCGTGTTCCCTGGCTAGTTTATAAATTAACTGACGATATTTCCCACTCTTAGGAAAGATTAGTTTTCCAGTTTTAGCTAAAAATAAAAATAAGTTTCGTTTCAAGAGGCTTGGTCGCGAGATGCCGGCGCTACCGCAAAGAATAATACCAGCTATTCTATTGGGGTAAAGAGCAGCGATTTTAATTGCCAACCTGCCACCAAAAGAATGGCCAAAAAGAAAAACTTTTCTCTTTCCATAAAGTTTGCTAACTGTTTTTATAATAAAATTGGCATATTCGCTTACTCCCCAAGGTTTAGGGGGTAAATCACTTTTGCCAAATCCTGGTAAATCAGGAAGAACAACTTGCCACTCTTTTTCAGAAAGAGCTTTCCCTAAAGGAAAAAGTTTTTCTTTCGAAGACCCCCAACCATGAAGTAAAACAATTTCCTGACTGCCCTTTGTTGACTGATAAAAGCTCAGGCTAACACCACTTATTTTTCTTTTCTTAAGGCTAATCATCTCCTTCTTTATATTTTACAAGATTAACCCATTAAATAGAAGTTTAGCCTTTTTAAATTATTTAAGCCCAAAAGTCTCAAACTTTTAAGGCTTTTTCAACCGCTTTTTTATCACTCCAGGGAAATTCTTTTTTGCCAAAACACATACTTTTTTCATGCCCTTTGCCACAAATGGCCACGATATCATTTTTCCTAGCTAACTTCCGAACCGCAAAATTAATTGCTTTTTGACGGTCAGGGACACAGAAAAAGGTCTTATCTTTTTCTCCTCCAGTTTTCTGACAACCTTCAACTATTTGAGCAATAATTTTATCAACGCTCTCTGTTCTCGGATCTTCGGCGGTTAAAACAACGAAATCTGCTAATTTAGTAGCAATCCCTCCCATCAGTGGCCGTTTTAAAAAATCTCTTTCTCCCGCACATCCAAAAACAACAATTAGTCTACCTTTGTCTCTCTTCTTTTTGAGTACGGTTAGAGTTTTTTCCAAGCTGTTTGGTGTATGGGCAAAATCAATGATTACTCGAAATTTTTGACCTCCCTTAACCTCTTCCATTCTTCCTTTGACTGGTTTAAATGACAAAATCGCTTTTTTAATAGTTTTATTATCGATCCCTAGGGTGGAAGTGGTAGCAATTGCTGCTAAACAATTATAAAGATTAAATTTACCCGGCAACTTTGTTTTAAATTTAAATCTCTTTAGAGTAAAATCAGCTTTTTTATCAATTCCATATGTAACAACTTTTGCTTTTCTAGCCGTTCGTTTTAAATAATTAAAGTGCTTATCATCGCGGTTTAAAACAGCAATTTTTGCCTTACTAAAGAGTTTTGCCTTAGCAGCAATATACCTCTTAAAAGTCTTGTGGTAGTCAAGGTGCTCGTGAGTAACGTTGGTTAAAACTCCGATTGAAAAATTACAGCCTAAAACTCGATGTTGGTCTAATCCATGAGATGTTGTTTCAAGAACCAAATATTGAACCCCCTGATTAACAAATTTTCTTAATAACGGCTGCAGAAATCTAGCATCTGGAGTAGTTACATGAAAGCCTGTGTCTATCTCTTTCTCTCCAATAAAAGCTGCTACAGAAGAAACTAAAGCAACCTGAAGTTGGGCTTGTTTCAAGATGGAATAAATTAAATGACAGGTAGTAGTCTTTCCATCTGTTCCTGTAACACCAATAACAGTAAGATTTCTGGCAGGATAACCGTTTTTAATAATTTCTTTTATTGAAGATAAGAAATGTTTAAAATTTTTATATTTTCTATAAAAATCCATCAAATTATCAGCCGGGGGAATATTTATTTCGAATGTAGTCTTTTAGCTCCCTTAATCTCCTTGTACTTATGTACATTACTCCACTCCCCTCGCCTATTCTCCACTCATCAACATTTGGATCATAATCACTTCCCCCTAATATCAATAAACCCTTATTGCGAGCGTCTTTTATCATCTTTCTGTCTATTTCGAGCCTCCCCCCATGCCAGCCCATTATTCCATCTATTCCCAAATTTTTTAACCTTTTCCACACATCTTCATTATGCTTTTTTTCAGGAGAGTAAAGCACCACACCTCCAGCTTCATGAACAGATTCAATAATTATTTCAGCTTTTTGTTGAACTGGAATATAAAAAGACTTACCAAATGCACAGAAAAGTCTCCAAATGAACTTTGCTTCCAATGCTTGAGTATCTCCCTCATATCCAGGTTTCCTGTTAAATTCCCGATAGAATTTTTCCCATTCCTGTTTATTTTCTTCTTTAATCTCATCAATCAGCGCTCTGTTTTGGGGATTCCGAGCCACTAGTTTGCAAAAAACAATTGCTTTTTCTGATATTTCTCCTGACATTAGTCTCTCCAAAAGGATAGCGTCTTCTGCCACAAGATTAGTAAAATCGAAGCCTCTTTCTTCAAAAAGCGCCTTTTGCTGTAATGCTATCCGGCGGTTGAACTCTTTTCTTTCTGAAACCCCAAACAATTCTTTAATTTTCGGATTTTCATGATCAAAACCAATCGCAACTAAATCCACTAAATTATCTTCTCCCAATCTAACCATATATTCCACGCCCGGAATCACTTCTATTTCTTGCTGTTTGCCATATTCAATATATTTTCCAATATTATCAGAGACTTCTGTCCTACGAATTAAAGCAACAGCGACAACGTTATTCTTTTTAGCATCATCAATTATCCTTGTAGCAATTTCATCATCGTAATGTACATGAAAATCAACTTTTTCTAGCCTGGTATTATTCTCCATGTTTTAGGATCAAGTTTTTTTTAATTCTTGCTTCTTTAAGTTCTTCTTCTGTGTTTATACCAACCCATTCATCAGGATCAGCTAAAATAAATGTCTTCAAAAATTGGCGTTTTTCAGCGGCGATATAAATCAGTTGGGGTAACAAATATTCACCGCTAACTGGATTCTTTTTAATCAGCTTTATATTTGTCTCTAACCACTTTCTATCAAAAATAAAAACCCCGCACGCAACCTCTATCTTTTTAATGTTTTTCTGCAACAATTCTTTGAATGAATATATCCCAACTACATTATTTCTTTTATCTCTTCTCAAACCACCAACTGAAGAAGCAGTCTTTTTTTGAACTACAAGCATTGTTCCTGGCTTTCCTTTTTTAAAATAATAATCAATCATTTCTTTAAATGTTTTTTCTCTATAAAATGCGGAATCATCACTAAATAAAACTAATATTGTTTTTATTCTCTTGGGAATTTTTTTTAAAGCTATTTTTACTGCGTCACCTGTTCCCAGTAGTTTCTTTTGTTTTATAAAAACTGTCTTATAACCTCCCTTTTTAACCTCTTGCTCAACTAGTTTGGACTTATATCCAATAACAGTAAAAATATTGATCAAATTTATTTTTTTGAGAAGGTCCAATGTCCAAAATATAAGAGGTTTTCCTGTTAATTTTCGAAGGGCTTTTGGGGTTGAACCCTTCATTCTTGTTCCTTTCCCAGCAGCGAGAATGACTACACCAATATCCTTCATATCATAAACGTTGTTTTGATTTTAGCACATGGTTTCAATTTTCAGGCAAAACGCCGTAATAATCAAAAAGTTCTTTAGCAATATCAAACCAAAGGGGAGCCGCCGTTTCCGAGCCCCAAGGAGAGGAAGTGGGTTCGCGAAGAGTGACAAGCATAACAAATTGAGGTTCATCCGCAGGGGCAAAGCCAACAAAAGAGGCAATTGTTTTTTCTTCATCGTAATGGCCTTTCACAGGAATCTGAGAAGTTCCTGTTTTGCCAGCAATTCGATATCTGGGTGGCTTTGCCCATTTCGCTTCACCATTTTCAACCGCATTAATCATTAGCTCTGTCATCACTTTAGCAGTGGCTGAACTAATTACCTCATTTTCAATTTTGGGTTCAATCGTTATTGTTTTGTCTTCACCAATTATTTGTTTGACAAGATAAGGACGGACGAGTTTGCCTCTGTTGGCAATAACCGCGGCAATCCTTGTCATTTGAATAGGAGTTAAAGCAATTCCCTGGCCAAATGAAGCGGTGGCCAAATCAATAAATCTCCAGTCTTCATCAACGCGCAAATTAGGCACCAACTCGTCTTCAAGGTCAATGCCAGTTTTTTCTCCCAAACCAAACTTTTTTAAATACTCAACCAATTTATCAATTCCCAACTTTTCGCCTACAAAAACCATACCAATGTTATCCGAATGTTCAATTACTTCTACCATCGTACAATCAGGAAAATATTCTTCGTTCCAAGTTTTAATCACATATTCATTAATAACTCTTGGGCTAGAGCATTTATCGCACTTTGTTTCCGGCTTAACAACTTTTTCATTAAGAGCGGCTGACATAACCGCGATTTTAAAAGTTGAACCTGGTTCATAAGAAAAGGCGACATTGGGATTGGGAAAAAGCTCCTTTTCATACTGCTGATATTTACCTGGATGATAGCCAGGCAAACCAGCCATCGCCAAAATAGCTCCGTTTGGCTCCATAACCACAACCGAACCTGAAGAAGCACCGTAGCGTTCTAGTCCTTTAGCCAATTTTTCCTCGATAATATATTGAACGCTCCGATCAATTGTGGTCAATAAATCCCGTCCGTGGTGCTGTTCTTCATCTTGGAATTGACCAACCAAAATCGGCCGACCAGAAGCATCTCTTTCCCGACGGACCACCCCTGCTCTACCTCTTAACTCTAAGTCATAGTAACCCTCCAAACCAAAATAGCCTTTATCACGCCCATTAATATCTTGACCAACAAAGCCTAAAAGATGAGCTGAACTTGAACCTTCAGGATAACTCCGACGCTGTTCCTCTTCAAAACCAATTCCCTTGATTAATAATTTCTCTACTTCCTCCCTAGTTTCCCGAGAAACTTTGTGTTTGAGTGGTACCCAGTTTAAATCGGTTCGATTCAATCTCTCTTTAAGGAGTTCTTCCATTATTAGGAGTGCCTCTTGACTATCGATTTTGCCTCCAGGAGTTGCTTCTTCGGTATCAGTCAAAATCGGTGCTAGTTTGCTCGCAATTTCACTTGGGTTTTCTTGTAAATCAGGTAATGAAGCAAAAACTAAATAAGCTTCCTCCGCGGTTGCCAAAGGAAAACCATCACTGGCTAAAATCTGACCCCTTTTAGCAGGTATTTCAAAGGAAACCTGATGTTGCCCTTCAGCAGCGGCGGCCAATTCTTCCCCAGCTATTACTTGCCAATAATAAAGACGGGCAATAATCAGGCAACCAAAAACAAGAAAACAACCAAGAAGAAAGTTTATTCGCCCTTTGCCTTCCATTTTAGTAATTCATCGCCACAGGCACTTCTGGAGTCAAGTGAAGCAAATTGTTTTGACGAATGAAGCCCAATTTTTCTGCCTCTTGAGAAATTCTTCTTAATGAGCCCAGTTTATTTATCTCCTGTCTGAAGAGTTCGTTTTTCTCCTCTAATCTTGAAGCTTCAATTTCTATTTCTTTTATTGTCTCTCCGGCTGTAGACAAACGGTGGGTGATAACGAGCTGCACAATGGCAAGTCCAACCACAAAGAGAATAACTAGAATGGGCAGGTTAGTTTTTTTCATCTTTTTTCTGCGACTCTTAATTTAGCGCTCCGGCTCCGGGGATTTTGACTGGTTTCCTCGGGTGTTGGCCGAATGGGCTTTTTAGTAATAACAATTAATTTTCCTCTTTTTTCCTGCCCTTTAAAAAATTGTTTAACAATTCTGTCTTCACCTGAGTGAAAACTAATAATCGCTAATCTTCCTTTTGGTTTTAAAAGATCGAGTGCCTGTGGTAAAGCCTTTTTAAGATTGTTAAGCTCATCGTTAACCGCAACTCTCAAAGCTAAAAAAACGCGGGTTGCTGGATGTAATTTCCTCTTTTTCCGTTTTTTGGTTGGTAATGCTCGATTAATAATTTCAACTAACTGACCCGTGGTTTTAATTGGCCTTAACTTACGGGCGCGGCAAATAGCCTCAGCAATGCGCCGAGAATGGTGTTCTTGACCCACTCTCGAAAAAAGTTCATTTAATTCTCCTTTATTCAAACCATTAATTAAATCAGCGGCGGTCACTTTTAGCTTCGGGCTCATTCTCATATCCAAAGGCGCCTCAAGGCTAAAAGAAAAACCTCGTTCTGCTTTTTCTAGTTGAAAACTAGAAACACCTAAATCAAAAAGAACTCCGGAAACACTTAAAAATTCTTGTTTTTTAGCAATTTGAAAAAGATTTTTAAAGTTCCCCGAAACAAGCCGCCAGGAAAAGTGTTTACCTGGAGGGCAGGCTGAAGCCAGGCAACGCCTGGCGGCTTTTATTGCTTCGGGATCACAATCAATCGCTAAAACTTTTCCACCTAATTTTAAAATTGCTTTTGCGTGTCCTCCACCACCAACAGTGGCGTCAATGTACCTTTCTCCCCTCTCAACTTTTAAATAATCAATAACTTCCTCTAAAAGAACTGGCTCATGAAATTCGGCCATTAACCTTCACCTTCTCTTTTTTCTCTTTCTCTTTATTCTCTTGACAATACGTTTTAATCGATTTTTGTAATTTTTGGCGCATTTGGGCGCCGTTAAGACGAACCATAATTTTCCTCTTGATACTTCTGCCAACTCAGTGAATCCCAAATTTCAAAGTGGTCACCGGCGCCGATAAGAGTGACTTCGTTTTTAATGCCGGCGTATTCTTTCATTCTCTCTGGAATAATAAATCTTCCTTGGGCACCCAACTTAATTACCATTGCCTCCCTGCACATTTTTCTTCGTAAATTTCTTCCTTCTTCATCAGAAAAGAGCGGCCTTGACAATTCAGGCTTGACAATCTCTTCCCAGTCCTTTTCATCAAAGCCAAAGACACAATTTTCGAAACCAATAGTAAGGACAATTTTTTTAGTTTTTAATTCTGCCCTTATTTTTTGGGGCAGGGCAACTCTGCCTTTGCCCATTAATTTCGGATGATAAGTTCCTAGAAACATAAACTTCTACAGAAATCACCATTTCGCTACACTTTTCTCCATTTTGATATATTTTCATACACTCTGTCAAGGGGCAAATTTAGGCTCAGAAAGGGTGAAAATTTAAGAATTGATAAGAAGCAAGTTATTCAGTAGCCTGTTCAGTAGCAACAATAAAAGTCGCCAAAGAAGAAATCTCAGCAGAAATAGTCTTATTTTCAATTTCCGCTTCCTCTTCTACCCAGCTTGTTCCTGACCAAGAATATAATTTAGCTGTTTCTGATTCTTCAGCCAGAGTAATCTTAACTTGTCCGTCTTCAGCTGTTTTTGTGCCAGAGCTAAGCGCTTCATACGGTCCCGCAATCACTTCGCCTTCAAAATCTCCGGGCAGACCTACAACCATCATAGTGATATAGAAATTAGCTTTTGGGAAGCTTCCTTCTACGGAGAAATTTCCATCAATCGAGGTTAGTTCGTCTTCACCTTGTTGAAGATGAAAGTCAGTAATAAGTTTTCTTGTTCCCGGACCACCCCTTAATCTAACGGTCAAAGTCCCTTGGGTCACTCCTTCATCAAATTTATAATGGCCGCTTGATTCTGAACCAAGAAGGATTTTTTTAGAATAAGTAGTTTCGCCTTTTAATTTAACCGAATTAATACTTCCCTGGGTGGCGCCACTAGCGGTATTATAAAGAAGTTCGTATTCCAAACTTTCTGCATCTTGAATCCGAGTGACATCAATCGTTAGCCAATGTCCATCACTACTAGGAGTAAGGGTAATATAGGGGCGTTCTTCCAAAGTGGTTTCAACCAAAACCCCCTCTGGTTCCAAAGTTGATGAAGGCTCCTTGGCTCTCCGACTGCGCCAAAAGAAAAAACCTCCCCCCAAAATTAAAATAATGCCGATAACAACAAGAATAATAATATAAGATTTCTTCATTGCTTTAATCTATCTTGAAATAATTTAATCAGTTTGTCAATCTTTATTCTTTCCTGTTTCATCGTATCGCGGTCACGAACGGTAACGGTTTTATCTTTTAAAGTTTGATGATCAATCGTCACACACCAAGGAGTACCGATTTCGTCCTGACGACGATAGCGCTTACCAATATTACCAATATTATCCCAGGCAACCGTAAAATGAGGCTTGAGTAATTCATAAACTTGGCGAGCTTGTTTAACTAACTTAGGCTTATTAGCTAAGAGAGGAAAAACACCTATTTTAAAAGGAGAAAGGCGAGGATCGAGAGACAAAATTACTCGAACACCTTCTTTATCCTTTTCTTCTTGGTAGGCATCCAAGAGCAAAAACAAAAAGGTTCTGTCTACTCCGCCAGATGTTTCCACTATCTGGGGAATAAATTTCTTTCCTGTTTTTGGATCAGTATAGGTAAAATCCTTTCCTGAGTATTTACCATGACGAGAAAGATCCCAATCACCTCGCCAGTGAACTCCTTCCCATTCCTTCCAACCAAAAGGGGTTTGGTACTCAATGTCATAAGCAACTTTGGCATAGTGAGCTAGCTCATCCTCACCATGTTCTCTAAAACGAACTTTTTTCTTTTGCCTCACCAAACTAAGATACCACTTCATCCTTTCTTTTTTCCAATATTCGTACCATTTTTTCATTTCTTTAGGATTAACAAACCATTGAAGATCCCATTGTTCAAATTCACGCTGGCGATAAAGGAAATTTCTTGGAGTAATCTCATTCCTAAAAGCCTTGCCAATTTGGGCTATTCCAAAAGGAATCTTAGGAGAAAACGAATTAAGGACATTTTGATAGTTGAGATAGATGTTTTGACAAGCTTCTCCTCGAAGATAAGTTTTTCTTTTTTGTTCCTCAATAACTCCCAAACCAACTTCAACCATAAGATTGAATCGCCGAGCATCACCCAATTTCCCACCACACTCTGGACATTTCTTTCCCTTTAAAACCTTGTTAAGACGCTTAATAAACCCTTCATCGGCCGTGCCCGTATCCTCAATCCTCATCTCCTCAACCAAATGGTCAGCCCGAAACCGTTTTTTACATTTTTTACAATCAACCAAAGGATCGGTAAAACCTTCTACGTGACCAGAGGCTTCCCAGACTTTGGGATGGGTGATAATGGCGCCATCAATCCCATAAACATCATCCCTTTTTAATACCATCTCGTACCACCACTCTTGTTTAATGTTATTTTTTAGTTCAACTCCCAAAGGTCCGTAATCATAAAAACCCTGAATTCCACCATAAATTTCCGAGTTTTGATAAACAAAACCCTTTCTTTTGCTCAAACTAACAATTTTGTTCATGAGGTCAGCCATATATGGTCAATCTTAGCTTATTTAGAAAGAGGAAGTCAATCAATCTCCTTGGCTATTTCTTGGCTATTAAGCTTTTTCTCAATAATTGACTCAATGTAGGCTCTGAGGCTTCCAGACTGCTTTTTAAGCTTTTCAGGCACACCAAAGCCCAGTTCCTTTAAAAGAGTTTCCTCAAAGCTTCTAGACAGCTCTGGGAGGCTGGCGGTGCCTATTTTTCCCAGGAAGCGGGAGAGAAGCTGAAAGACTCTTTGGTTGGGCTGCTCTTCAGGCGTCAATTTATCCACCAGCTCACAAAAATAATAAGCAACGGCTACTTTTTTTAGGTTTTGGCGCCACGATTTAAAAGAATTTACTACCTGAGCTTCAGTAAGAATATCGAAATTTCTACCTTTATTAAGAAAAAGGGTTGCCTGATTAAAAAGTTCAACATTGCCACCTCGACGACTGGTAATTCGCCTTACCCCTTTGGCTAAAGCCTTAATTTTACCGTAGTGTTTGGTGTAAATGGTTAAAATGCGGTCTGCTTCTCCGTAGTTAGTGCGCTTGAGGATAATCCCTTCCGTTTTGTAGGTTTTGCCCATTAACTATCGACTGAATTGTAAATTGCGATCAGTGGTTAATTCAAAAATTTCTTGTTGATTACCAAGGATTATTTCGTATTCGGGATTATAAGTCCCTGGTTGTTTCTGAATCAACAGTTGATAGTCCTCACCTTTTTCTAATTTAAAAGGTAATTTGTATTTGAAAGTTAATTGTTTTTTGCCTTCTGGCCTAAGGGGTGCCTGGTCACCATAAAAAGTTTCAAAAACGGTTTTACCCAAATCTTCGTAAACTTTTGCTTCGATTTCTGCACCCGTGGCTTCAATTAATTCACTTCCTTCGGGAACATAAAGTCTGACCCAATCTCGATAAAGACCATTCAAACAAAGTTCACCAGCTTCTAAGTTACAGTTGGATGGGGGTGCTGGGTTGCGGTAGTCAATAGTAATCATTTTGGTTACCGTACCATCGCCTCCAATTTCAATCTCCTGTTTGACAGACCTTTCGATGAACATATCTGACTTCGCCCCAGCAAAATTACAGTCATTAAGGTGAAAATAATCGCCTTTTGTTTCTTCAATTCTTCCGGCGGCGTTCAAAGCCTCCATTGCTTTTTGAAGTTCTTCATCAAAGAAATAGACGAGTAAGTGTTTCTCTTGGACAGCTGACAAACCAATATTGAAAAACTCGGGCCATTTTTTCCGTGGTGAACCCATGGCGTTTGATAAAATGGAGTGCATTAAAGGCCCAAGAACCGCCTTTCTCTCGGTTCGCCAGTCGCTAATTGGCTTATCAGCAAGAAGCTCTAATTCATAAACAACCTGAGGACAATCACAGCGTTCATCTATTTCCGCTGAGAAGTTGCCCCATCCCGGAACACCAATTTGACCAAGGACTTCAAGTAAGTCAACCAAAACTTTGGTGTCAACAGCAATAATGGCGTCTATCTCTTTTGGCCCAACTGTTTGAAAGTGTTCCCAAAAAGTTTCCATTGATTTGGCAAAATCGGGTGAAAGATTCATATCCCGCAAATGCCAATAAAAAACATTTTTGTGGTAGTCAAGAATCGGGTCCGGAGCCTTAACCCGATTACCCAATTTAGCATCAAGCGAGTAGATATCATGCGAACCCAAAGGAGTAATTTTGCCATTGTGGACTGACATTTCGGCATAAGCAGTAATAAAGCCACCGGTTGGCCTTAATTCGGTATCGTTTTGAAATAACAAGAGATAGCGTTTCTCATCAGGTACGCCTAGTAAAGGCTTAAGATAGCTGATCACGGGTTTGGCTTCCAAAGCAATTTCTGCAGCCCCATCAATGGCATTAATTAAGACAACCACATTTTCCCGAATTTTCTTGCCAAAAAAGGTTTGGGGATAACGACCAGGGTCAATTTGGTCAATTTCTTCTCTAGCAAGTTTAAGTTTTTCTCCAATTTCATCTAAACTGGGTTGAAGTTTATCAACTGTATCCAAAACCAGAAGCAACCTTTCCTCCACCGTCATTTCTTCCATGGTCTTTTTCTCCTCTCCCTCTAGCCCAAGAATGTCTGCGTAAGGCTGAAGGCCCTCAATCCCTATTTTGCCTGCTTG
>JABAOC010005650.1_pt1 | contig 28622 bp, 23 predicted proteins | sample 7062161 | NCBI WGS metagenome assembly JABAOC01 (sample SAMN14538625, study PRJNA623070) | marine sediment metagenome | biome: marine biome [ENVO:00000428]; feature: marine pelagic biome [ENVO:01000023]; material: deep marine sediment [ENVO:00002113] | place: India: Gulf of Khambhat ... | reverse complement strand
TTGAGAAACGTGACCGTCGACGTTGAAGGCCGCGTGATCATGAGGGACGGCGAGTTCACCCTCTGATCCGCCCGCAACGCAGGGGCTGGCCTCCTTCTGTGCCATTGCGCACGCATACATTATCCCATAAGGAGAACGCCGCCAATGAAAGACAAGCGAAATGAGGTTCTGGCCACCATCCTTCTTACCTACTCCGTGGACCTGCAAGCCGGCGAGAAGATTATGCTGGAGATCAGAGGCCAGGAGACCCTTGAACTGGCCAAAGAGATCATCAGGCAGGCCACTCAGCTAGGCGGCGTGCCCTTCTGGTACTACAACGACTCGTCAGTGACGCTACCGTTCATCCAGGCCGCCAGTGAGGCCCAGTTCGAGGCCTTCGGTCAACTCCACCTCAAGCTCATGAAGGAGTGCGACGCCTGGCTCGGCCTCTACGCTCCGGACAACGTCTTCGAGTTCGCCGATGTCGAGGCTGACCAGATGACGCTGTATACGAGGCTGTACATAGACCTGGTTCACGTGAAGGAGCGCGTCAGGAACACCAAATGGTGCTTCGTCACCTTCCCCACCAACTCTAAGGCCCAGCTATCGCAGATGAGCCAGGAGGCCTACGAGGAGTTCTACTATGACGTATGTTGCCTGCACTACTCCAAGATGTCTAAAGCCATGGATCCCCTCGTGGAGTTGATGGAAAGAACCGACAGGGTGCGGATCGTCGGCCCGGGCACCGATCTCTCTTTCTCTATCGAGGGCCTTCCCGTGGTGAAATGCGATGGCAAGGAGAACATCCCCGATGGCGAGGTTTTCACCGCCCCGGTCAGAGACTCCCTCAACGGCCACATCACCTTCAACACCCCAGCCCTCGAGAGGGGATTCCTCTTCCATGACATCAGACTCGAGTTCGAGAGTGGTAAGGTTGTGCACGCGTCCTGTCAGGCAGGAACCGACAGGCTCAACGAGATACTCGACGTGGACGAGGGCGCCCGATACATCGGCGAATTCGCCTTGGGTCTCAATCCCTTCATCCGCCGTGTCATGAACGATGCCCTCTTCGACGAGAAGATCGCCGGCTCCCTGCATCTTGCCCTTGGACAATGCGACCGAGAGACCCCCAACGGCAACGACTCGGCCATTCACTGGGATATCGTACTCATGCAGACAGAGGAGTACGGCGGAGGTGAGCTCTACTTCGACGGTGAACTGATCCGCAGGGACGGCAAGTTCGTCGACGAGGAACTTGAGCAATCGCTCTCAGCAGAAGCCCTGAGAGCACTTTAGTCGCGTCGTTGCAAAGCCAGGGTCACGGCCCTGAGACAACAAAGGAGAGAGAAAAATGACCAAGCCGACTCACCAAGATGCCAACATCATGCTTCAGCTTCTTCAAGTCTGGGCCGCCCTTGACATATCAGACGCAGTGGGATGGGTCTGGAGCCGCGAGTTCATCCCGGAATATGCGGAGTTCATCAAGAAGTATCCCGCTGGCACGGAGGAGTACCGCTACGCCTCGAAGGTGTGCATGTACCTCGAAAGCGTGGGTACTCTCTACAAGCACGGACTGTTCAGCGACGAACTGCTCTTCGACTGGATGGCCGTGGACATCCTGTGGGAGAGAATCAACGGCTTCGCCCTCGGGTTGCGGGAGGCAGTCAACAACCCTGGCCTGTACGAGAACTTCGAGGCCATCGCCACCGCCCAGAAAGAACGATAGGTTCCTTCCCCGTCCTACCCGTTCTGAGAGTCGACTGAGTGCCCGCATCCAGTTACCGCCGAGTGGGCTGAAGGAGCGGCGCCTCGCCACGAATGCGCAATACGCCCCTCACGCCTGGGGCTAGTGATGTCCTCCGGCCCCTCAACCTGCTGGAGCCGCGAACGGGCGTCTCGACCTTGGCGCGGGGATGCTTGCCGTCGGCAACTGTCGCACTGCGCCGATTTGACAGATCCTCCCAGGGATGGTATAAAGGCCGACTGTGACTGCTGGCAACCCTGGAACGCGAGCCTATGTCCGTAACTGCGCGCTGGGTTCCGGGTTCTATGTAACAAAGGCTGACCCTGAATCTTTGGCCTGCCAAGGCCACAGTGGGGTGAGCAAGATTGCGAGGTATAGGCATGCAAATCGGACCGGGCGTCGCGCAGGCGATGTCGAAGTCGTCGCAAGGCGGACTCTCCGCTTGGCTCGGTGCCAGGCTGCTTTCCCTGGCGCTCCTGGAGCGCAGCAAGGCTGCTCGAAAACTCGTCGACCTGTCCATGAGAGGAATTCAGGTAGAGCCAATCCCCTCCTGGCTGCACGAAGGCCAGGAGGCCATCCTGGTCAGTAACTACCCCTCGGTCTCCCAGACCTTGCGGGCAGTGCTCAAGGTCGGCTGCCGTCTGCCTGGGGAGGAGTTCCGACTGAAGGGGATTGGCCGGCCCGAGGTCATCACCCACGCCACCCCATCACAGAAAGCGCTGGGCGTGCCCAACCTGGTCTTTCCTGTCCACAAGGATGAGGCTGGGGCATACAGGCTCCAAACAGAGGTCATCAAGGAGGTTCTGTCCTTCCTGGATGGATCCGGGCATGTCCTGTGGATGTCCATAACCGGCAGAACCAGGGGCAACGGTCTGTTGGAAGGCGATGTAAGGACCGGGGCTGCGCTCTTCGCCATCAACCGGGGGGTGCCCCTCGTTCCGATGGGTGTGGTCACCCGCGAGAAGAAGGGTAGACTGCGGGCCGTGAAGATCAGATTCGGCGAACCGCTGGCCCCGCCCGACGCTGCAAGAACAGGCGAATTCGATAGGGCAGACTTCATGCTCGACTTCTCGAGGTTGGCCCTCTGCCATGTGGCCAGGCTCTTGCCCCCCGGGCAGAGAGGCGACTTTGAGGAAGTCGACGAGAAACTGGCGGAGACCCAAGGGCGCTTGGGCATCTCCTAGCCCCCCGCAGCTACGTCGCCTGTCCGTAGCCCACACCTCAATCCGAGAGCCGCTGGCTTTGGGCTTGCTGCGGGCCTAACCCTTGACTAGCAATCCGCGGAGTGTCCTCTCCTAGCTCTCCTCGTCGGATGCCCTTCCACGGCACATGGCCCAGTATTCGCAGTACTCGGGCGAGCACTTCCAGACACCGGGATTGGGCACGAACACCCCAGCGGTGATGCCCTGCCACACCTCTCGGATCACTTCGAATAGAAAGGGGAGTTCGCCCGCGTGGCGCTGCGTCTCTATGACCTGGGCTGTGGGCTCTTCCATCGTGGTGAACACGTAGTGCCGGAAACGCATCTCCTCGCTGAGCGGGAAGCGCTGCTGCCTGAGCGCACCCACGTAGAAGAGGGGCTGAAGTTCAGCCAGTGCTCGTTCCTCGGACCACGTCTGCGAAGAAGTCTTGAAGTCTCCAGGCACCCCGTCCTCCGTGATGATGTCGATCCGACCCACGACGGGGACGGGAACGTCGGGGACTTTCATGCTCACCCACTCCTCGATGTAAAGGTGGCCATAGGGGCTGACCAGCGGGCTGACACCTTCTATGGTCTCCACCACGTCGGCGGTCTGGAGCACACGCAGGCCTGTCATGTAGAGCTCTTCGGGACTGTCCTGGCCCCAGACGATGTTTTCGCCCTCCTGCTCAACGCTCCGCGCCCATTCTGTATTCCAAATGTCGGCCAGAAGCGGAGTCTCCTGCCCTTCAGCCCTGCTGCGGATGTGGGCTTCGATTGTGTCGTGGATTGCAGTACCGAAGATCAGTCTGGCTGCGGTCGGCACTGGGATTCGGTCGATGTAGCGGAACTTCCAGCTGCGTCCGCAGGTGAGATAGGCGCTGACAGACGAGTAGCTGAGGCGACTGACGTGAGGACCCTCAACCTGTGGCGGCATGTGCCCACCGTCCCTTCGCGCGGCAAGTTGCCGGATCTTGCCCATGATATCATAATGGGACATCGATGTCCATCGCGGACCGACACAGCGGCGGCTGTTCGGCCACCCTTCGCACGGAAAGCCAGTGTTGCCGACAGCCATTCGTGGTATAATCCCGCAACCTCCGCCGCCCGCTCGGGTCTTCCTCGGAAGGCACACCCAGCAGGCACACGGCTGGAGACGTCCGGGTGCAAACATGATCACGAGGATTAGAAGCACGATACAAGAATACCCTCCGCAGTTCTGGATCCTGTTCTGTGGCCGCTTCATCGGCTCCGCTGGCGGCAGCCTGGTCTGGCCCTTCATGACCATCTACCTCCGCCAGAGGCTGGAGATCCCCTTGACCACAGTGGGTCTCCTGTTCGCCATCAGTTCGGGCGTAGGCCTCTTCTCCCAGGCCATCTGGGGACCGGTGGTGGACAGGTACGGCCGCAAGTTGGCCATGGTGGCAGGGCTGTCGAACGAGATCATGATCATGCTGGGGTTCGCCTTCCTGGACTCGCTGGGTGCCTACGCCGTGCTGGTCGCCGCCAGTGGACTGATCGAGCCCGCCTCTCGTATCGGCTCCGACGCCATGATCGCTGACCTCATCGAGCCCCACAAGCGAGGTGGGGCCTACGCCCTGATGCGCATGGTCTCCAACGCAGGAGTGGCCATAGGGCCGGCCGTCGGAGGCTTCCTGGCAGAGCAGTCCTATTTCCTGTCCTTCATGGTGGCCGCTTCTACAGCCGCCTCCGTTCTGCTCCTGACAATCTTCCTGGTCAAAGAGACCAAGCCCGAGGTTGCGGAAGCCCGGGAGGTCGAGCGACCGGCCGGTGGCTACGGATACATCTTCCGCGATTTCTACTTCCTGGCCTTCTGCGGGGCATCCGTCCTGCTGTGGATGGCCTACGAGCCCTTCATGCAAATCCTGCCCGTGTACATGAAGGAGGGCTTCGGCATACTGGAGAGTCGCTTTGGCGCGATCATGATGGTCAACGCCCTGATGGTCGTCTTCTTCCAGTTCGCCGTAACCAGGGTCACGGAGAGATACCCTGACACCTACGTGATGGGCGTAGGCGCCTTCTGGACCGGCCTTGGTGCCCTGGGCGCCGCCCTTTCCGGCAACTTCTGGGGCTTCCTGTTGGCCATGATCGTCCTCACCATCGGCGAGTTGATCTGGGCCCCCACTGCTATCACCTTTGTAGCCAGGGTTGCTCCCATAGACATGCGAGGTAGATACATGGGCGTCTATGGGATAGTGGGAGGTATCTCCTGGGGTGTCGGACCCATCCTCAACGGAGCCTTCTACGACAACGTCGCCCCAGTCTCCGTATGGTATCTGTCCCTGACGGTGGCGATGCTCTCTACCTTGGCTTTCCTCCTCATCGGAAGGATCGCTGCGCTCTCGCCCCAGCCCAGTACTGCAGGAGACCCCGAGGCAACGGAGTAGGGGTTGCCCGCACAGCCAACCCCCTCGCACACTGGGAGCCGATTGATTTGTGAGGAAGCGAGCCTTCGCACGTCTGCAGGAGGCTTCAGACGAGCAGGAGGCGGGCATCTGCCCGCCTCCTCGGTACACCTGTTGACTCCGACCTGCACCCCACGCTCTTGGGAGCAGTAGGCACCCACCTGCCTCGGGAGCGCCTGTCCTGAGAATAAGATGAGAGGCTGGCCCTTTTCCCTGATCAAATGACGCGACTGGCTATGCTGCAAACTAGGTGGGAGGGGGCCAGCCCTGCTAGCTTAGTGCGGCCGCCAATACTCTGGTGGAACCTCCTCCTTCGGGCGCTCAGGACTGTCTTTCATGACGATCGAGAAAGGTTGACAGGTCTTGAGCACGTACCCCTGGTGTTCCAGGTCCTCCAGTGTCTTGGAGAACCTGGTCAGGTTGTCTCTGAGCAAAGCCAGGCTGTCAGCGTTGTCAGCCAGCCTTACGGTGATGATTCGGTCACCCATTTCTCCTCTTTTTTCCCCTTTCGGCTGGTGAACAAGCCGCTTTCAAAAACATATATTAACATAAAATTGCTCAGTTGTCAAGTACCCCCACAACCTGTAGTGGGCTGCCTGTGTATACACACTAGAGCGCCGAATCTTCCGGAGGTTCAGAGCCTTCGGGACCCAGTCTACCAAGGGGATAGTCAGAGCGCGGGGTGACGCGTGGACAAGCGGGCGAGATCCCCTCCCCGGGTCCCTTCCATGTAGGGAGAGGGGAATCCGCTCCCTCGTGACCCGACGCCGAGAGACGAAACCAGGCCAGCTACGAGCAACTAGATCTTCAAATGGGGGAACTTTTCCCGCAAAGTCGAGAGGGCAGGATGGGGAAGACTCCTGTAGCACTCCTCTATGCGTGCCCGCGGTGAATCCGTCGGCTGCCCGCCCGTTTCATAGAGCGACATACCCGGATAGGAGCACGGCCCTCGCCAACCATCGCCTATTCGCTCGGGCTGCGTCGTTAGCGACCATGGTCCCCAGCCAACAGCCCCGTTTCTCAAAGCAAAATCTATCAGCCCTGCCTCGTAGACCAGCCTCGTCGGCTCGTCTGGGTTGTGCCAACGGGGCGCCAAGATCCTGGAGGTTCCAATCTCTTCCATCACCACCGGCTTGTCCAGATTCATCGTCCTGAAGAGCTCAAAGTCCCAGTCAATGGGCATGTCGCCCACGCTAACGGGCCTATCGTACTCACCGGTGGACCCATCCCTTTCAAGGAGGAAGTCATAGCTGTGAAGAGTGATGATGTCGAACTCCTCCAGTTCGTAGACTGCCGCGGCGACCTCTGACGAGGGATTTCCAGGGTCGATGTGATTCATCCCCATCGTCCCCGTAGCGAGCTTTGTCTGTGGATCGAGATCCTTGATGAAGGCCGTTGCCTCGCGGTAGAAGCTCAGGAACTTCTCCGGATTCAGCGGAGTGTGAAGCTCGTTGCCCGGTTCCCAGGCAAAGATCACATCCTGTGCCCCGAATCTTTGGACGGTGGTAATCAAGGCTTTGACGAAGGGCAAATAGTTCTCCTTGTACCCTCCTTCGTACCAGGGCTCCAGGATTTCATAGTAGACCTTGGTGGGGTCGCCCACCTGAGGTGTATTTCCAGCATACTTCTCATCGCCGGGAACGGGACAGTGATTGTTCGTGAAGGCGATCATCAGCTTGATATCATTGAGCCTCAGAGCAGGAGCCAACAATGCTATCCTGGCGCCCACCTCGAACCCACCTAGCTGCCGGGGCATGAGGTGATTCGCATCCGTGGCCATGGCTCTGATCACCTTGGCCCCCATGATCTTGTAGTACTCCAGTTGCTCCCACAACAGGTGCGTGGTAAAGAGGAACTCGTGGTGGTTGGCGATCAAGCACCCGCCGTTCAAGAACTTGTAGTCTGGCTCCGCTAGGGGAAGCGATTGCTCGAGATTCCTGAACCACCAGGCACAAAGCGGACCTTTGACGAACGCGTATTCCAGGAACTGCTTCCTGGTGAACTGCGGCCCAGCCCGCTCTCCGCGGACACACTCCGTAGTTGTCATGGCTCCCCCTTTCGGTTCCCGCCATAGGGCTCTCACTGCATTATAGCACCAAGTATCGAGGTTATCCACAGCCACTGATCGCCCCATCAAAGTGGGCCGAGCAGTCCTGCTTCTCAAGCGGCCACCACCTGTCGCTCCCTTTCCTCCAAGGAAGCGGGATCAGTGTCGCTCACGAGTCACCACCTCTGCTCGCCGCTGCCTTCCGATGCCATCTGACCTCGGCTGTGCTATAATCATTACGAGGCCTGCTCCTGACCTCGGAGGTGGTGGCTTCGTTCGAGGTGGCCGAAAGAGATAGCCATGCCCCTGGTAGTGACCAACGATATCACCACTTACTATGAGAGCCACGGCGAGGGAAGGCCCATAGTTTTCATTCACGGCGCTGGCGCCTCTCACCACATGTGGCAGCCCCAGGTGGAGCATTTCTCTTCGGATTACGAGGTCATCACCTATGACGTGCGTGGTCACGGTCAGTCCGAAGGTTCAGACAGCGGGTATTCGTGCGAGTTGTTTGCCGACGACCTTTGTGCCCTGCTAGAACGTCTCGACGTGAAGAAGCCTGTCGTGTGCGGACTCTCCTTGGGTGGGATGATCGCGGAGGAGTACGCGGTGAAGTATCACGGCGACCTTCAAGCCCTCGTCCTCGCTGACACGGCCGCCTCTTCGGCACTGAACTGGAGCGACAAGCTCCAGAAGACCCTCTTCCCAAAGTTCGCCGTCAAGCTTCTCATCAGGCTGCTCAGCCGGGAGCGATACGCTGCCTTTGCCTTCTCCTTCTTCAAGGACATCCAGCCGGAGGTGAAAGAGTACCTCGTCGAGGAGCATCTGAAGTTCAGCAAGGCAGAACTCCTCAAAGTCACCGATGCCATCTACGATTTCGGCTTGCTGGACTTGACGAGGATTACGGTCCCCACCCTTGTCGTTGTAGGCGAACGGGAAAGGAAGGCTGTGCTCGTCCATGCGGAGAAGATGCACGAACTCATCAAGGACTCATCCGTCGTGACCATACACCAAGCCATGCACGCCTCGAACCTGGAGAACCCTCGACAGTTCAACGAGGCCCTGGAGGACTTCTTCTTGCGGTTGCCGGCATAACGTGCCACAGCAAGTACCGCGGGTACGGAGGTGCACAATGCTGACGGGAATACACTTTCTTCTCACCTACGCCTGCAATTTCGAGTGCGATCATTGTTTCCTGTACTGCGGCCCCAACTCCGAGGGCACCTTCACCCTGAGCCAAGTCAAGCAGGTCCTTGACGAGGCAGCCAAGATCGGGACCGTGACCATGGTGTACTTCGAGGGGGGTGAGCCCTTTCTGTACTACCCTCTGATGGTCGAGGGAGTCAGAATCGCCCGGGAGCAGGGTTTCGAGACCGGCGTAGTGACCAACTCCTATTGGGCCACGACCGAAGAAGATGCCGAGTTGTGGCTCCGACCACTCGTTGAGCTGCAACTTGGGGACCTCAGCGTCAGTGATGATACCTTTCACCACGGTGACGTAGAAGTGACCCCCGCCCAACTGGCCCTGGCGGCGGCCAAGGGGCTGGGCATGCCCTCAGACTCCATTTGCATCGACGAGCCTACGATCGAGACGGGCACGCACAGAGATCAAGACAAGGGTGCACCGGTCATCGGGGGCGGTGCCATGTTCAGAGGAAGGGCCGTCCAGAAGCTCGTGGAAGGACTGCCCACAAGGCCGTGGGACGAACTCACCAGGTGTCCTTACGAAGACCTGAGAGACCCGGGCAGAGTGCATCTGGATCCTTACGGCCACGTCCACCTCTGCCAGGGGCTGAGCATGGGCAACATGTGGCAGACCCCTCTGTCAACCCTCATCGCCAACTATGATCCAGAATACCATCCCATCTGCGGACCCCTACTCGAGGGAGGGCCTGCTCGCCTGGCTGAAAAACACGATCTCGAACGCGAGGACCAGTACATAGACGAGTGCCACTTCTGCTACCTCCTTCGCCTGGCCTTGATAGACAGATTTCCCCAGCACCTTGCGCCCCCACAGGTATATGGACTATAATCGCGGCGCACACGTACCTTGGGGTACGCCCTTGGCTTCGGCAAGAACCATAGTCATGCCGAAGCCTTTGTTCTGATCGACATTGAGACTGAAGGAGATAAACATGTCTGGCCAACAGAGGACGCGATATTTCATCGATCCCGCTCGGGCACCCAAGATGGTGCAGATGCCGGGCTTGGAGACGACAGTCCTCACCGGCCTCCACGGCGAACAGATGATGATGGCCCTTAACGCCACCCTCCCCGGTCAGACCGTGCCCACCCATTCCCATCCCCGTGAGCAGATTGGCATGGTGTATGCCGGCAGGGCGAGGCTCAGAACCGGCGACGAGGAACGCGTCGCGCAGAAGGGAGATTTCTACTGTATCCCCGCCAACGTGCCCCACAGTGACACTTGCCTCGGCGATGAGCCGTTCGTGATGCTCGACATCTTCCATCCAGTGCGTGAGGACTTCATCGCCAGGCTACAGGAAGGGCCGTAGGTTCGTTGACCAATCGGGACGTCCCCCGGAAAGCTGACGTGAGAGAAAACGTGGAAGAAGCCAGTACAGGCCACAGCGTCCGGCCAGTCTACCGCGATACGAACCTGCAGATAGTTTTCGGTGTCACACTGATGGCCGTGCTGGGAGTCTCCAGCGTAACCCCGGCATTTCCCAAGATAGTGAACGAACTGGGCATTTCACCCCAGGCGGTTGGATACCTGATCATCGCCTTCACCTTGCCCGGGGTGCTTCTGACCCCTGTATTCGGCGTCCTCGCTGATCAGTATGGCAGAAAGAGGACTCTCGTTCCAGCATTGATGATCTTCGCCATAGCCGGAGGGGCGTGCGCCCTGGTGCGCGACTTCCGTCTCCTATTGCTGCTGCGCTTCTTTCAAGGGGCAGGTGCAGCCGGCCTCGGCGCCATCAACATAACCATTCTCGGCGATCTCTATTCGGGCACAGAGCTCACAGCGGCCATGGGGTGCAACTCCAGCATCCTCAGCCTGGGCACCGCCAGTTATCCAGCCATTGGCGGCGCTCTGGCGACCTTCGGCTGGTACTATCCCTTCATCCTTCCCCTGGCAGCCATTCCCGTGGGACTGGCCGTTCTCTTCTCTCTGAAGAACCCTGAACCTAAGAACCCGCAACGTTTCAAGCAGTATCTGAGAGACGCCTGGAGTATCATATCTACCCGGCAGGTTCTCGGTCTTTTCTGCGTCAGCACACTCACCTTCATCATCCTCTATGGATCGTTCCTGACCTACTTCCCGCTGCTACTTGATGCATCCTTCGCCATCTCCCCATTCATCATTGGCCTGATCATGTCAGCTTCGTCTGTTGCCACCGCGTTGACCTCCTCCCAGTTGGGTAGAATTGCAGCGGTCTACTCGGAGCGAACCTTGATCACGTCAGCGTGTTTGCTGTACGCTGTGGCTCTGGTGGTTATCCCTTTCGTGCCCAACCTGTGGCTGTTTCTTGTGCCCACCACCCTCTTCGGGGTGGCTCAAGGTATCAATATGCCCACTCTCACGGCCCTCCTGGCAGGCCTGGCCCCCATGCAGCAGCGCGGCGCCCTCATGTCCATCAACGGCATGGTCTTGAGACTGGGCCAGACGTTGGGACCCCTCACCATGGGGGTGTTCTATGCTTTGGCGGGGCCCCCTGCCGCTTTCTTTGCGGGCGTGGGCTTCGCACTGATCATGTTCCTGCTAGCTCTGATCATCATCAGGTAGGGCACCGTGCGGTGCCCCAAAGTGCCTCCTGCGAGGCCACGTAGGCTGGTGCTGCGCTCGTGCCTGCCAGGCTCCAGCAGGGCCTGGCTTTCACAACTCGAAGGAATTGTGTAAACTTACAGGTATGAACGAACTGGCGACAGAGGAGAAGGCTAGCACTGAGAAGACAGCTGTAGCCTTATCGTCGGTGCTCGCCGCCGTCCTTCTCACAGTCACAAAAACAGGCATAGGTATCTGGACCGGAAGCCTGGGCATCCTGGCTGAGGCTGCGCACTCTGGCCTCGATTTGATCGCGGCCGTGATCACCTATGGTGCCGTGCGGATTTCCGACAAGCCTGCCGACGCAAGGCATCCCTATGGCCATGGCAAGGTAGAGAACCTCTCCGCCTTGGCGGAAACTCTGCTCCTGCTCATCACCTGTGTCTGGATCATCTATGAGGCTATCAACCGCCTGTTCTTCAAAGAGGTGCACATCGACGCCAATCTATGGGCCTTCGGCGTCGTTGCGCTTTCCATCATCGTCGACATCAACCGGTCGAAAGCATTGCGCCGGGTAGCCGAGAAGCATGATAGCCAGGCCCTGCAAGCCGACGCCCTACACTTTAGCACCGACATCTGGAGTTCAGCGGTGGTCATGGTTGGACTGTTCCTGGTCAAGATCAGCGAATGGATCGGCGGCCTCACGGCGTTGGCCAACGCCGACGCCATCGCCGCCCTGGGGGTGGCCCTCCTCGTCATCTACGTCAGCCTCCAGCTCGGCAAGCGATCCGTGGACGTGCTCCTCGACACCGCGCCGGCGGGCGTCGCCGACCAGATCCGTGAGCAGGTGGATCAGCTTGAGGGTGTAAGCGCCTGCCAACAAGTACGTGTGCGCCGTGCTGGTGCCGGGAGCTTCACGGACATCTTTCTGAAGATAGACGGAGATACCTCCTTCGAGCGGGCCCACGAGATAACCGCCCGAGTCGAAGAGCTAGTCCGGAACCTGGTACCCCGCGCCGACGTGGTCGTTCATTACGAACCGGGTGAGGCCAGCCCTGGCCTCGTCGCTCAGGTTAGGAGCAATGCGCATGAGCTGGGCGCCAGTGCCCACAGCATCTGGGCCTGGCCAACCACCGTGGGTCAGCATGTGGAACTGCACCTGGAAGTGAGCAGGAACGCTTCTCTCGAAGAAGCCCACGATTTGGCCACCCGTCTCGAGGCCCGGGTCAAGGAGGCTCGACCTGACATCAGTGAGGTGGTGGCCCACATCGAGCCCGTGGGTGATGCGAAAGGGTCCGCGACGCCGCTGGGCGGAGAGGCCCGCGCCGAGATGGAGGCGAAGATCGTGTCTCTTGTTGACGGTTTCGTTCGTGATGGCGCCTGTCACCACGTGGCCGTCTGGCAAGAAGACCGAAGCTGGGTGGCCTCACTGCACTGCTCCCTCAGCCCTGAACTCTCCATTCAAGAGGCTCACGATCTAAGCGAGCGGATGGAAATGCGTTTGCTGGACGAGCTGCCCCTATTAACCCGAGTCGTGATCCACATCGAACCTCCCCAATAGAGTCTTCGGCGCCGTCAAGCCAGGAGTCGCTACCACCCGCGGGTTGTACATAGCTACTGCAGGAGACCGCGTGAGCGAATACGAAGGCTGGGAAGAGATCTATAGGAAGCATGCCCCAGAGTCCCTGCCTTGGGAGCTGGGGGAGCCGCGCCCCGTTCTGGTCGAGCTCATCCAGAGCCGAAAGGTGTTGCCAGAAGGCAAGGCTCTGGACTTGTGCTGCGGCCTGGGCACCAACACTATCTACTTGGCCAGCGCCGGGTTTCAGACCACAGGAATAGACATCTCAAAGACCGCTGTGGCTCACGCGCAGCGACAGGCCCGCGCGGCTGGCGTCAACATCCGATTCTGGGCCAGCAGCGCGCTCGACCTGCCCTTCGAGCCTGATGAATTCGATTTCATCTTCGACATGGGTTGTTTCCACCACATACGCCGCCCAGACAGGGACGCCTTCATCCAGGGAATCCTGCGTATACTGAAGAACAGTGGACACTACTTCATGATTTGCTTCAGCGACAAGAACGGACCCGCCTGGAACCATTTCTCCGACGAGGAGATCCTCGATATTTTCTCCCCACATTTCGATGCATTAGAGATGCAGCACTTCTTTTCCCTTGAAGGCGACGGCCGCACCCGATTCTTCTACGCCACTCTCTTTCGGTCCCGATAGACCAGCGGGCCTCGATTCCCCCCGCGACCACCGCCCACAAGTTTTCCCGACCGGACAGCCGATGCTCGTAGGCACGTGGCATCCACGACCCTGCACCACCCAGCTGAAAAACAAAGGGCTACCGCAAGAAACCACGGTAGCCCTCATGATTGCCGTTCGCGGGCAACGCCCCTGTGAAACCGGTCACCCTCGGAGGTGAAGACTTGAGGATGACCTCCAATAATCTGAACTAGCGCATCATCTGACTACTCCGGGGGCACACTGCCCTCCGACCAGTAAGATTCGATGATCGCGCCTTCGCGCAGATCGAGGACCCAGGCGTCGAAGGCGTCCCTCCTCCGCTGATACAGCACGGCAGGATCCAGCTCCCTGTCCTCGTCTCGCTCCTCAACCAACAGGATGTGGAACCCGTACTCTGTTACCACTACATCGCTAAGCTCGCCAGGTTCGAGACTGAAAGCCGCCTCGTCGAATTCCGCGACCATCTGGCCCTTGGCAAACCAGCCCAGGTCGCCACCCTGTTGCGCGCTACCCGGATCCTTGGACAGTTCCTCGGCCAGGGCCGCAAAATCTTCCCCCTCCCGCAACCTCTTCAGCACCACCTCAGCCTCGGCTTCGGTCTCAACCAGAATGTGCCGAGCGAGTATGTGAGGCTCAGTGGTGGGCACTCCCTCCGTGACGACCTCCTCCATCTTCTGGCCCAAGAGCTCTGCCTCGACGGTCTCCCGCAACTCCTCCTCGGACATCCCGGCACTCTCTTGTACGCTTCTCAGATACTCTCTGTAGACCTCGTCGAACTCGGCCTTGGTTATGCCGCTCTGTGTCGCAGTCGGCGATATCTCAGTGGTTGGGGTGATAGGCTCAGTTGCGGGTGGAGAGACCTCGGTCACCTCGTCCCTGTAGTAACCAAAGGACTCTTCCATTGCTCGATCCATCTCCTCATCGGACACAACAACGCCCATCTCCTCAGCGGCTTGCCGGATAAGCTCCTCCTCCATCAAATCATCCAGGAAGGCCTCGGTGTCGAGTTGCGCCCTGAGATTCGAGAGTGTGGTCAGCTGTAGCTCCAGGTAGGAGATGGCAGCCTGGTCCGACTCAGGGTCAAACGTGGAAATCTGGACCTGCGCCTGCTGGATTGCTGTATCGATGCTCGTACGCTGGAGGCGGACCCTCTTTTGATAGGTGGTGGTGGAGATAGGTACGTCGTTAACGACCACCAGCGGCCGCGAGGGCTTGACGACCAACTCCGTGTACGCCCCGTAGGCCAAGATTGCCACGATCACAAAGGCTACAACAGCTGCCACGCCGATCAGGATCAGTCGCTGCCGCCGCTCCTTCTCACGGCGAGATCGCTGTTTCCTAGTAAGAGGGATCTCTTTCTTCACCCTTCTCTTGGCCATCGAATCCTCCGCTCGCCCCCTGGACGTCCCTCCAGCTTTGCCGACCCGTCAGTGGAGGCGTATGTGGATGCACAACAGCGGGCAGCCTGCGACCCGCCATGGCTGTGCACCCAGACGCCAACAACAAGGATAGGGCATAGGACGGCGAACGCCCATGCCCTACGGATCAATGTCCTACAATCTAGCTGCCGCGAATGTGCTCCGCAGTATACGGTAACAGCGCTATGTGTCGCGCCCGCTTCACGGCCAGCGCCAGGCGTCGCTGGTGTTTGGCACACGTGCCGCTCTTGCGTCGCGGCTTGATCTTACCCCGATTCGTGATGTACTGGCGCAAGAAAGCTGCATCTTTGTAATCTGGTGCATCGATCTTGTCCACGCAGAAACTGCACTTCTTCTTGCGCCGAAACTTGAATCCGCGTCTTCTCCTTGGTCTCCGGTCTCGTCTATCGGCCAAGCTCAACCTCCTAGTTCTCCCTGCTCAGAATCCTCTGCCTCTTCCTCAGCCATGGCTTCCTCGCCAGGCTCTACCTCTCCTGGCTCTTCCACAGGCTCTTCTTCGGGCTCCACCTCTTCCTGATCGGGCGGAGGCTCCTCGTGGGGTCTGGCTTCCACCGGTGCGACCTCCTCGGCCTTCACCAATAGGTAGCGGATCACCTCCTCGGTCAACGCCAACCTGCCTCTTAATTCCGAGATTGCAGCCCCTTCCAGCTGGATCTGAGCGACCATGTAGTGTCCCTCGCGAAACCTCCGGATGGGGTAAGCCAGACGGCGTCTGCCCCAGGAGTCCAACCTCAAGACCTCACCACCTCCATCGGCGATCATCCGGCCGACTCTCTCAGTCACCCCTTGCAAGTCCTCTTCCTCAACCTCTGGACTGATGATGTACACCAATTCGTAGTTGCGCAATCAACGGCTCCTTTCTTCGGGCATGCCCCCAGTCCTCGCTGCGGGCAGAAAGTCAGCAGCCAGTACCCCGGCTGCCCAATACATTAGTATACCATTATGCTCGGGTAGCGTCAACATTTGTACCATCGACAAGGCCTCTGCCTCCACGCTACTGCTTGCGCCGGCACCCCTATCCCACTCGCCAGATACTGCCTTCAGGGCCATCTTCTACGATGACGCCCAGGTTAGTCAGCCCCTCACGAATCGTGTCCGCCAACTCGTACTCCCTGGCCGCACGTAGGTCGTCGCGAACGATCAGCAGCAGCTCGATCAGGGCCTCAGCCTGCGTCCCTGTTGCCGTCTCCCTAGCCAGCTCGACGTCCATCCTCTGAACCAGTTTCGATTTCGCAGCGGCCAATAGATCTTCCCGGACGCCACGAGCCAGGTCCATGAAGGGCTCGGCTTCTACCGGCCCTTTCGGCTCCTCCAGGGTCAATCCCAAGACGGATGCCAGTTCTCGCAACACACATTGGACGGCCGCCAAGCGCTCTAATGACACGCCAGCATCCTTGGCCTGATTGACGGCACGTCCCAGGTCGAAGAGGTGGGCAATGGCTCGGGCAGTATTGAAGTCATCATCCATGGCCTCGATGAATTTCTTCCGTGCCTCTTCCGTGGTCGCCACAAGATCTTCTCCTCCACCGGGAGCCTCTCTCGATGCGGGCCTGAGTGCCGCCCGAAGCCTCTCCAGGCCCCGTTCAGCCCCGTGGATGCCCTCCTCACTCCAGGTGATGGGGCTGCGATAGTGCGAAGACAGAATGAAGAGCCGGATGGCATCCGGGTTGTAGTTCTCCAGCGCCTCCTCACAACTGATGAAGTTGCCCAGATGCCTGGTCATCTTCTCCTGCTCCTCGCTGGGTCGCAGCAGACCGTTGTGTAGCCAGTACTTGACGAAAGGCTCCTTGCCGGTGTAGCTCTCCGATTGCGCTATCTCATCCTCGTGATGGGGAAAGATCACGTCCTCTCCACCGCCGTGGATATCTATCTGTTCGCCCAGGAATTGGAGGGCCATGGCCGAGCACTCCACATGCCAGCCGGGCCGGCCTTTGCCCCACGGGCTGTCCCAGCTTGGCTCGCCGGGCTTGGCCGCCTTCCATAGCGCAAAATCCAGTTTGTGCTCCTTGCGCTCATCCACCTCTACCCGCGCCCCGGCCTGCATCGCTTCCAGAGACTGCCTGGTGAGCTTTCCGTAGTCGGGATCGCTAGAGATGCGGAAGTAGACGTCGCCGTCCACCTGGTAGGCGTGGCCCCTGTCTATCAGACCTTGCACTATCTCCTGGATCTTGGGGATCACTTCGGTCGCTCGGGGGTAGTGATGGGCCCGCTCAACATTCAGAGCGTCCATCTCCCTCAGGAAGCGGTCAATGTACTTCTCCGCCAATTCGTGCACCGTCACGCCCAGAGAATCGGCAGTCTCGATGATCCGGTCCTCAATGTCGGTGAAATTCTGGACATGCTTCACGTCGTAGCCAACGTATTCAAGGTACCGTCTGATGACATCGAACACCAGGTAAGACATGGCATGACCGACGTGGCAGGGCCCGTAGACGTTGGGACCGCACACGTACATCAACACCTGCCTACCCTGCAGGGGCACAAACTCCTCTCTCTTCCGACTGAGGGTACTATATACTCTCAATGACATATCAACTCCTCCCTTTGTGTGATGATGGTAGCCTCTCTACAAGGGATATCGTCCAGGACGACATCCCCGCCGACAGACGCATTTGGCCATCATCACGACGAGAAGGAGTTCTGACAACTTCTCACCCTCTCGATGCATCTCTCTCTGCCCAGGAGAGCCATCACTGCCGCAAGGCTCGGGCCATGAAGGCTTCCCGTCAGGGTTGCCCTGATAGGAAAGAGGACTTCTTTCGCCCCCAGACTGTCCTTTTCCTTGAAAAGGAGCCTCAACTGCTCCAAGAGAGAACCAGCCTCGGCCACATCCAGTATCTCGACAGGTTCGATCCTTTCCACGAATGCTTCCAGAACAGGTCCTGCCGTGGGCAGCCCAAGCGCTCTCCTGGCCTCACCCGTGAAAGCCAACTTATCGACGAATACGAAGGCGACATGCGCCGGTATCTCGCTCAGACTGTCCACTTCCTCCCGTACGCTATCCACCAGAAGCTCCAGCCACTCGTCCGCCGAGTACGCTGTACCTTCGCTTCGCTCGCTCTGACCGTATGCTTCCCTCAGATATGCGACGACATCCCGAGCGATTTTGTCAGGTGGTGACTGACGTACGTACCATCTGTTGAACCAATTCAATCTCTCCACGTCGAAGATCGCCGGGCTGACCGAGATCCTCTCCCAGGAGAACTTCGCCACCAACTCCTCGAGGCTAAGGATCTCTTGGGCGTCACCCGGCGCCCAGCCCAACAATGCCAGGTAGTTGACGACGGCTTCGGACAGATAGCCTTTCTCCCGATAGTAGTCCAAGGAGACGTCGCCCAGGCGTTTGCTCAGCTTCCCACCGGACCTGCCGAGGATCAAGGGCAGATGAATATAGCGTGGAGGATCCCAGCCCAAGCCCTGGTAGAGCAGGATGTGTCGCGGAGTGCTGGGTATCAATTCGTCGGCGCGCAATACGTCGGTCACCTCCATCAGGTGATCATCCACCACGTTGGCCAGATGGTAGGTCGGATATCCATCAGACTTGAGAAGCACGAAATCATCCAGAGAGATGTTGGCGAAGCTGATCTCCCCACGGAGCAAATCGCGAAACGAAGTCTCTCCCTCCAGAGGCGTCTTGAAGCGCACGACGGGCCTGATCCCCTGCGCCTTATGTCGTCCCATCTCGGTTTCGCTCAGCTCCCGACACCTTCGGTCATACCCAGGAGGTTCTCTTCGACGCTGCTGTTCTCGACGCACCTGCTCGAGGCGCTCGGGCGAGCAGTAGCAGCGGTAGGCGCAACCCTCTTCGAGTAGCCGCTGAGCATAGTCCTGATATATGGGCAACCGCTGCGACTGATAATACGGGCCGAACTCTCCTCCTTTCTGAGGGCCCTCGTCCCAATCCAGGCCTAGCCAGCGCAGTCCGTCTAGAATCGCCTCATCGTCCCCCTCGGTGCTCCGTACCACGTCCGTATCCTCGATCCGCACCACGAACACCCCACCATAGTGCCGGGCGAACAACCAGTTGAACAGAGCAGTGCGCAGATTCCCAAGGTGAGGCAGCCCCGTTGGGCTGGGGGCAAAGCGAGCACGCACTCCGTCACTCATCGTCAAGACCTGGCAACTGGCGATAGGTGTCCACGATCACCCGGGCAGCCAATCGAGACGGCATTTTGGAGGTATTGAGCACCAAGTCGTACAGGGTGGGATCCAGCCACTCAACCCGATGATATCGCCGGAGATAGTCCCTCCGTGCCTGGTCGCTGGCCCTCAGTCTCGTTGCAGCCTCCCTTTCGTCGATTTCCTCGCGCTCCACCAGTGTCCGCACGCGCTGCTCGAAGGGAGCTACGATTTGAACGTGCAAAGCGCGCGGCGCGTCCCGCAGAATGACCTGACTACCCCTTCCCACTATGCACACGTTGCCCTCTTCGGCTAGGTCTCGGATGACCATCTCGACCATGTCCACGTAGTCTTTCAGTGTCACGCCGAAGGTAGGCATCGCCGGAGAGAAGATCCCTCCGAAAGGCTGGCGGACGGAGCTTATCGCTTCACGTCTCCAGGCTTCGGCCGTAGCGGGCACAGGAGGCATCGCGTTCACGGCTTGCAGCACCCGGTCAACCACATTTCGCTTCCCTTCGAACGCAATCTCCTCTAGAGCCACCTGGGGCACACCAGCTTCCGCAGCTGCCCGATGGATTATCTCCCGATCGACGAAGCGGAAGCCCAGCGTCTTAGCCACATCGGCAGCAATCGCACAGCCATGGCTGGCCATCTGCCTTGAGATGGTGATCACGCCCATCCTACTCGACCACTACTTCCTGGAGGACCGGCTTTGGGGCGCGGCGAAGATCAGCCGACCCTGTACGGTCTGAAGCACCTTGGTGACCGTAACGTCCAGACTATGGTTAATGTATCTGCGGCCATCTTCAACCACCACCATGGTGCCGTCGTCCAGGTAGCCCACTCCCTGGTTGGGTTCCGTCCCCTCCTGGATGATCCGCACTTTCAGACTCTCACCATGGAGGACAGCAGTCTTCACTGCATTGGCCAGTTCATTGACGTTGAGCACCCTGACGCCCTGCAACTGAGCCACGCGATTGAGGTTATAGTCATTGGTTATGATGGGACAGCTCAGATTCTTGGCCAGTTGCACCAGCTTCCCATCGGCGTCTCTGATATCCTCCACATCCATGTCGGTGACGCGGATGGGCACAATCGAATCCTGTTGCAGCCTGCTCAGGATGTCCAGTCCGCGTCGACCTCTCTTGCGCCGCAAAGCGTCCGAGGAATCCGCGATGTACTGCAACTCATCAAGAATGAATCGGGGCACCAATAGCGTCCCATCAATGAAACCCGTCTGACTGATGTCGGCAATACGACCATCGATGATCACACTGGTATCCAGCAACAGCACGCGCTCGTCCGACCGAGTGCTCTTCGTCCTAGTGAAGGAGGAACTCCACAGGTTGAGAAGATCCTCGGCACGCATGATCATGATGCCCATTCCCAGCAGGCCCAAGACCACACTGGCCAGCAAAGGCGTGACGGTCCGGAAGTTTGTGGGCAAGAAGGACAGACTGAAGGCCAACGGTAGCGAAATGACCAGCCCCACTGCAAGACCGATAGTTCCCATCAATAGATGGCGGGCAGGTATCAGCCTCAGCTTCCTCCGAGTCCACAGGGATGGCTTGATGGTCAGCCAGGGCGTGGCCAGCAGGCCTAGACCGGCTCCCGCTATTGCCAGGGCCAGCGCCGGACGTAGATAGGGCACGCTGAAGGCATCCGCAGCACCAGACCTTGTGGCTATGTACTCGCCTATTTGCCACCCGAGTCCGCCAAACGCAAACATTCCTACGACACGGACAAAGAGTTCGACTTGCCTCATGCACTCTCTCCTCGCCGACAATCCACAAGGGCTAGAAAAGAAAATGAGTGTACCACAAAGTACACTCAAGTCAGACGTCACCCCTGCGCCTTGACTGTCTCGCGCTTGTTGTCCTCAGATGGACGGAATAGAAGATAACAATGAGATGAGACCTTGCGCCGTCGCTCCCGTAAAGGGCAGCCCAGTTCTCCGCGCGCGTCCCAGCCAATGCTCCCCCGAAGTGACCCGTGACTCGTCGATGTGTCTCGGTACTTCGATCCTAGCCTTGGTATGTCAGTTTATCTAGATACTACCACGTTGTCACTTGGATGTCAAGAAAGCCTCACACTCGAAAAACCAGCAGAGCTCCACTGCGCCAAAGACGAACTCCTCGAGCATCTTCTCCGTGAACAGGCGCAGGGCAGCAAAGCCAGTGTAATGCGCAGGCATAACCACCCGTCACCCCATGGCTTGCAGTTCCACGACGGTTCGCCCCATCTCCTCCGCTGTGGCGCGGCCAAGGTGAACCCCGCCGATGATTGCTCAGATATCACCCACACCCGTGTTGCTCCGAGGGTGCTCCCCCCAACTCCTGGTCACACGGCTAGATCACGCTACTGATGGCGCCGAGTTCGAGCAGGCTACCAGTAGCAGGCGGACCCGCATAGCGTGGAGAATCTTGCCTCCTCTCTGCACAGCGTACACGTTGCGCCAAACCGCCTCCTCGATCAAGATACCGAACGGTGCCACGATTCTGCAAGGCGATCCACTGCCCCACAAGGCCTGCGGCAAGTCTGGTCGCAGTTGCGAAGCCTCAAGAGAAAGTCAAGTCCCGCTTTGGCAAGGAATTTAGTTGCAAAGTGTGATATAATATCGCGTGAACTGATCCCGGCAGGGGTCCCTGCCTGGCAAAGTGGTATTTGGCTGGGATGAACTTCGACCGAGACGGCTACGAGGAAGAGGCATCATGCACCGCGCGTTCCCTCCCCGCTGACATCGCCCCTCAAAGGAGTGCCAAGCATGAAAGAAGAGCCACAGATAGACCGAAAACTGCGCGACCTCATAGAGATCATCCACTTCACGGAAGCCGTGTCCACGAAGATACACGGCGTCTTGGACGAGGATGAGATCTACAGGATCGTCAGGGAGGAGTTTGCGCGGTCGAAACGGTACAGCGTGAGTATCCTGCTGTTGACGCCCGATGGATCAGGACTCAAGATTGCACAAGCGTCAATGCCTCCGCAGACACTGAAGAAGGCCGAAAGACTCGCCGGACTGCGCCTCAAGGAGTATGAGATTGACCTGGAGAAGTCAAGGATCTTCAGCAAGGCTGTGAAAGAGGGGGCAACGACCCAGGTCAGGGTCAACGAGATATACGCCGAGTTGTTTCCAGGGGCTGTAGCCCGCTTGATACTGAACGTCGTGGGCTATGCTGAGCAGAGGCCTACCATTCTGACGCCGTTGAAGCGACACGGAAAGGTCATCGGCATCCTCGCCATGAGCTCAACCGAACTTGCAGAACACTTCATTCCATCCGTAAGGAACCTGGCGCAGCACATCTCAAACGCTCTGGAACTGGCCGATGAGAACGCTGAACGGAGACGGGTAGAAGAGGAGATCAAGCGACGGAACGAGGAACTGGCCGCCCTCAACAGCATCACCACTGCCGTGGCTGGATCACTGGACCTGGATGCGATCATGAACCGGGCCCTGGACAAAGTACTTGAGCTCATGGAAGTCGAGGCGGGGACGATCAGGGTGCTTGGCACTGAGAGTCGGACAATGGACCTGGCTGTCCATCGTGGTCTAAGCGATGGGTATGTGGAGGCCCTGGAAACGCTGAGGCCCGCGGAACAACTGTTGGAAGGCTCGATTGAAAACGGAGAGCTCTTGTGGATGGAGGGCGTCGCGGACGAACCCCACGCGGAACACGTCAAGGCGATCTTTCGGAAAGAGGGCATTCGCTCACTAGCGGCAGTGCCCCTGCAGTCAAAGCACGAGTTCATCGGCATGCTGATTGTAATGAGCCACCAACCGCGCCCATTCACCCCCCAGGACATGCAGCTTCTGAACTCGATCGGTAGCCAGATTGGGCTGGCTATCGAGAATGCAAATCTCTATCGCGCGGGGGTGAGAAGGGTGTCCGAGATGGAAGCCCTGCGCAAGACCACACTCGATATCACCAGAGAGTTGGAGGTGCCTCAACTGCTCGACTCCATCGTAGAAAGAGCCGCTTCCCTGGTGGGCACCAAGGGAGGGGGCCTTTATCTGTATCATGCCGAGGAAGAGGAGTTGGAGTTGGTGGTGAGTCGCTACCTGGACAAAGACTACACGGGAACACGTCTCAAAGCTGGCGAGGGTCTCTCGGGGCAGGTGGTGTTGACTGGGGAGCCACTGATAGTCCACAACTATGCAAGTTGGGAGGGACGTTCTGACAAGTACGACGGTCTCCCATTTAGCTCCGTGATTGCCGCCCCGCTCAAATGGGGCGACAGGATCATTGGTGTGGTCAATGTCACGGACGTGGAGCACCCAAGGTCTTTCACTGAAAGCGATCTGCGGCTACTCGAACTCTTCGCCAGCCAAGCAGCCATCGCCATCGAGAACGCCCGCCTGCATGATGAAACGAAGAGGCGCCTGGCAGAACTCGCCGCCCTGGGCGAGATCGTGGACGAGCTTTCCTCCACCTTGGATTTCCAGAGAGTCATCGAGCTGGTCCTCGACAAGGCCATTGAAGCCACCAACGCGTCCCTAGGCGGTTTGTCCGTACTGGATGAGGGAGGGCGGGGACTTATCATGCTGGCCCGCCGTGGCTACCCCGCGGACTCGGATCCCCGTGAGCATGAACCTTGGAGCATAGAGCGCGGAATACTAGGAAGAGTGGTCAGAACGGGCGAGTGGGCGCTGGTTAGCGATGTCAGCGAGGATCCTGACTACGTAGACTTCTTCCCAGATACCCGATCTCAGCTCACGGTGCCCATCATGCGAGAGCACGAGGTGGCGGGAGCCATATTGCTGGAAAGTCCACGGCTGGCAGCCTTCAATGAAGATCAGGCAAGCTTCGTGCAGCGACTGGCCGAGCATGCGGCGGTGGCCATGAGTAACGCACAGCTCTATGAACGGGTGAGGGAATCTGAGGCGAGATACCGCACCTATGTGGAGAACGTCCCCGACGCCATATGGGAGGCCGATGCCGACGGCCGTTTCACCTACTGGAGCCCTCAGATCAAGAACTCAATCGGCTACAGTGTCGAAGAACTAGTGGGACACACCGTATACGAGTTCTGTATACACCCCGACGATGTGAACGAGTTCAGGAACACTACTCGCCGAATGCTGAAGGAGCGCAGAGACGAGTACACCTTGCGACACCGCGCTCTGCATCGAGACGGTTCCACTCTGCACATCGAGGTCAGTATGAAAGCCGTGCGGGATGACGGCGGCCGAGTGGTCAAGTACCGGGGCGTGGCCCGAGATGTAACGGAGCGGGTTCACCTTCAAACACAACTCATCCAATCGGCCAAGCTGTCGGGCATCGGCCAGATGATCTCTGGAGTGGCCCACGAACTCAACAACCCGTTGACCACGGTGATGGGATACTCGCAACTCTTGCAGGCCAGCGACGTGGATGAGACCATCAAGGAGGACTTGCGAAGGATCTACGACGATGCTCTACGAGCGCAACGCATCGTGCAGAACCTCCTCACCTTTGCCCGTCAGAAAAGGCCGCAGCGTGGGCCGGTCGACATCAATGAAGTCATCGGTGAGACTCTGACTCTCAGGAAATACCAGCTAAGGCTGGACAATGTGGAGGTCGTGACGGAGTTGGCGGACGATCTGCCCTGGACCATGGCCGACAGATATCAACTGCAGCAAGTCTTTCTCAACATCATCAACAACGCCCACCAAGCCATGTCTGAACAGAGGAGCGGAGGTATCCTGACCATCAGGAGCGAGCTTGTCGAAAGCGACACCATTCGCATCACTCTTGCCGACACCGGCCCAGGGATACCACCACGGGTTGTGCAGAGAATCTTCGATCCCTTCTTCACCACCAAGGACGTGGGCGCGGGCACGGGGTTGGGATTGTCCGTCTCCCACGGCATCATCCAGGAGCATGGTGGACGCATCTGGGCAGAGAGCGAGCAGGGTCAGGGAGCGACGTTTTTCGTCGAGTTGCCATTGAGGAGCTGGGTGCAAGAAACCAGCGTGCTTGTCGGCGGAGAGGAGACTAGCGGCAAACCTTCTGGCCGGCAACGGATACTGGTGATCGATGACGAGCAGAACATCGTCGACCTGATACTCGATGTGTTGAACGATGAGGGGTTCCACGCAGATGGCGTCACCAGCGCCGAGTTGGCTCTGAGGCTGCTGACCCAGAGAAAATACGACCTGATCATCTCCGACATCAAGATGCCAGGGATGGATGGTGCTGCCTGTGAAAAGGAAGTCAGAGCCATAGATAGCGAGTTGGCTGACCGGATCATTTTCATCACCGGCGACCTCCTCAACCCCACCACACAGGCTTTCCTCGAAGCAGGGGACGGGCACTGTCTGCAGAAGCCCTTCGATCCCGAACAGTTGAGAACCGTGGTGCAGGAGTCCTTGAGTTGAACACAGCGTGGTCATAGCGTGCCCCAGCAGTAGCGAGGATTAGATGGCCAGCCAGACAGTGTTGGTGGTAGATGACGAGCACAACATCATCGAGCTCGCCAGATTGTATCTCGAGCAGGAGGGCTTCACCGTGGAGGAAGCCCGCGACGGCTCAGAGGCCTTGGACAAGATCCGAACAGTGAAACCTGCGGTCGTGGTCCTGGATCTCATGCTGCCGGAGATTGATGGCTGGGAGGTATGCCGCCGCACGAGAGCCCAATCGGAAGTGCCCATCATCATGCTCACCGCCCGCAGCGACGACGTGGACAAGATCGTCGGCCTGGAGCTGGGAGCCGATGACTACCTGACCAAGCCTTTCAATCCTCGGGAGTTGGTGGCGCGGGTCAAGGCCATCCTTCGCCGCTACGAAAGGAGCGTACAACCGGGTAGAATCATACATCTTGGCGAGTTGACCATAGACCCGTCTAGCCGCGAGGTCACCCTCGTCGGCCAACCCGTGAGACTGCGCGCCAAGGAGTTCGATCTGCTACACACCCTGGCCCAACATCGCGGCCAGGTCCTGAGCCGCGAACAGCTGCTAGATCTGGTCTGGGGATACGATTACTACGGTGAGACCCGCACCGTGGACGTCCACATCGCCCACCTGCGAAAGAGACTCAGCGGAGGCGACGTAGAGATCGAGACGGTTCGCGGGGTGGGCTACAAGTTGGCGGTGTAGAGGTCGATGCTCTCCAGTCTGCGTTCGCGGTTGCTAGGATCGTATATCCTGATCATAGTCATTTCCCTCGCGGTCACCGGTATCACCCTGACCTTCCTCCTCACACCGCAGGTGACCCGGCTCACCTACCTCAGGCTGATCGACAGGAGCTTGCCCACCGCTTTGCATGTCCGCAGCCTCCGAACCCAAGGGCATTCTGCGGACCAGATCATCGAAACCCTCAAGGAGCAGGCCGCCAATCAAGGCACCAGAATCCTGATCGTCACCGAGGACGGCACGGTGCTGGCAGACACAGAGGACCGCTGGGTGGGGCGAGGAATCGATCTTGCGCGCCAGGCCAGCGGGAGAGAGGGACGCCGTCTGCAGATCCAAGGGCGGCTCACCACGGGCGAAGGTCTGTTCTTCTATGTGGCCGTGCCCACGGAGGTCCTGTCGCGTCCAAGGGGGGAATCCCAGGCCCTGGCATGGTACGTCGTACTGCTATCTCCGCCCCGCCAAGTACTCGCTACATTTGTCGGTGAAATGTCGGTAGGCTTCATCCCTACCGGCATAGTCTCCCTTCTGGTCTCCATAGGCGTTGCCATTCTCATCACCCGCTCAATCGCCAAGCCCCTCCAGCAAATCGCCACCGCTACCGAGAAGATAGCTCGCGGCGACTACGATCAGCAGTTGAACATCGCGTCACCCGATGAGGTACGTTGCCTGGCTGACAGCTTCAACGCCATGGTCCGCGAGGTGAAGGCCTCCCGGCAGGCTCAACAGGATTTCGTAGCCAACGTGTCCCACGACCTCAAGACGCCCCTGACATCCATTCGCGGGTTCTCCCAGGCCCTTCTGAACGGCACAGCTGCACATGAGGAGTCAGGCCGTCGGGCAGCGCAAATCATCCATGAGGAGGCCAGCCGCATGGTGCGCCTGGTCGATGACCTCCTCGACCTAGCCCGCATCGAGGCTGGGCAGATTGTCATGGCCCAAGAGCCGGTACCTTTGCCACAACTCCTGCAAGAGTGTGCGGACAAGATGGCGTTGCGGGCTGAACAGAGCGAGGTCACGATAGCATTAGAACTGGAGACGGACAGCAACCTAATTGTCAAGGGTGACCGGGACCGGTTGGCTCAGGTGATCGGCAATCTACTAGACAACGCCCTGAAACACACTCCTCCAGCGGGCCGCATCTCGCTGGCTGCCAGGTCGGTCGTTGAGGAGGGTACGAAGCGAGCAGAGGAGTCTGGATCGCATGTCGAGATCACCATTTCCGACACCGGCGCGGGCATCCCGCCTGAGGACCTGTCCCGCATATTCGAGCGCTTCTACCGTGGCGACAAGTCCCGCACCAAGGACGGCAAGGGCGCAGGGCTGGGCTTGGCCATAGCCAAGGAGATCATCCAGACCCACGGGGGCCACATCAAAGCCGAGAGCGTGGTGGGGCTGGGCACCAAGTTCACCATCACCCTTCCCCAGTCCGGCGATGCGGCATAGCATCGGAGAGAGGTGGCCCGGCACTTCCGGCGGTTAATGCACCTCATCGCTCGCACCAAGGCCTTCACCGCCCCCCAGCAACCCCAGCGGCTGAGGAACCACCCAGGGGCGCCTGGGCATAGTTGAATTTCCTCCTCAAGTACACTATAATGGTTTATAGAAGCTGTGGTCTCTCAGAAACCCCGTAGTCAACCCGGCCGTCTGCAAGGAACGACCATGGGATATCGTGACAGAAGACTGCTCCTCTGGCGTCTCGTGCTGCTGTTGGTCGCATCGCTATCCTTCATGACCCCTGTGCAGGCCCTGAGCGATTCCTGTGTGGACGTTCTCACAGTGGAGGGTGCCATTACCCCCATCGTGGCCAGCTATGTCGAGCGTGGAATTGAAACTGCCCAGCGCGACGGCGCCAGCGTCCTGATCATAGAACTGGATACCCCAGGGGGATCGGTGCAGGTGACAGAGGAAGTCATCCAGGCTATGCAGGCCGCGAGCGTGCCCATTGTCGTCTACGTCCATCCCAGAGGCGGCAAAGCCGCGTCGGCAGGGACTTTCCTCACGCTCGCTGCCCATGCAGCAGCCATGGCTCCCAACACCCGAGTGGGAGCTGCCCATCCAGTGGACATGTCGGGGGAAGAGATGTCCGAGGCGATGGAGGAGAAGGCCGTCAACGATGTCGTGGCTCTCCTCAAGGGATTGGCCGAGCCCAGGGGCTCTGATGCTGTTGAGTGGGCGGAAAAGGCCGTACGCGAGAGTTCATCTATCACTCAAGACGAGGCACTGGAGTTAGGTGTCGTTGATTTCGTCGCTGGTGACTTGATAGAGCTGCTGGCGGCTCTGGATGGACATGAAGTACTCATCAGAGAGGAAGCAGTCACCCTCCAGACGCAGGGAGCGAGCATCAAGCGCCTCCCCATGAACACCATCGAAGGGTTCCTGCACACCATTACCGATCCCAATATAGCTTTCCTCCTCTTGACCCTGGGTCTAAATGCTATCATCTTCGAACTCTCGCAGCCCGGAGGCTATCTGGCGGGGATCCTGGGAGCGATCTGTCTGGTTCTGGCGCTCTTCTCCCTGGGCGTACTCTCCGTGAACTGGACAGGGCTAATATTCGTCGTCCTGGGATTCGTTCTGATGCTGGCGGATGTGAAGGCTCCCAC
>JABAOC010001000.1_pt1 | contig 28648 bp, 32 predicted proteins | sample 7062161 | NCBI WGS metagenome assembly JABAOC01 (sample SAMN14538625, study PRJNA623070) | marine sediment metagenome | biome: marine biome [ENVO:00000428]; feature: marine pelagic biome [ENVO:01000023]; material: deep marine sediment [ENVO:00002113] | place: India: Gulf of Khambhat ... | reverse complement strand
GCCTTAATCGTATAAGTGCCATCACTTAAGGTAAAGTCTCGCTCGAATGGGGGACTATCAATACTCGCTTTCTTCTCGCCGTCAATATAAATCTCCACTTTTTTAATTTTATTAATCGAAATTGGTCTAACCACGACCCTGAAGCTTGAATCAACTTCTGACTGGTTCTCTGGCTCTTCAATCCTGACTTCAATCTGGCCTGAAGTACCACAATACTCTGTTGGCGGATGATATCTTTCATCACCAATCCCGGCTAGCCATCCATCAATCCCTTTCTGCCAACGGTCTTCATCAGTCAGAGGATCGCTCTCTTTAAAAACAAAATATTCTTTTTCATCATAATCACCCCGGGCAATATCGACTGGGGTGGCTAATTTCCCTTCGCTTTTACAAATTTTTAATTTTGTGTGAACCGGATCCTCTCCTTGAGGCTCAGTCCCTTTGATAAAAAACTCCATTCTTGAAGGAAAACCATCATGAGCTCGGTAGCCAGAAATTTTATCAACCTCAGCGGTGACAGTCCCTGAAGGAATTTCAAAACCTCGTTGAGGTCTTTCTTTTAAGGCTTCAAGAATAATCCTTCGCCAAATCGGGGCTGCTCCGGAAACACCTGAAGCTACCTGCTTCATCTCTGTATTGTCATTATTACCCACCCAGACTCCGGTAATAATTGAAGGCGTCCAGCCAACCGTCCAGTTATCTCGTTTATCATTGGTTGTCCCTGTCTTAGCGGCTACTCCTTGAAGATTAATCAGTGAATTTTCACCAAAGGTGATCAAACGGGCAGTATTATCAGAAAGAATATGATTAATCAGGAAAGTCTGTTCTTCGGTCAGAACCCTTCTTCCTTTTTTGGGTTGGCTCTCTTCCAAAACGTGGCCATCTTTGTCAGTCACCTTCAAAATGGCTGTTGGCGTTACCTTATAGCCTCCATTAGCAAAGGCTGAATAGGCAGAAACCATGTCCAATAATCTTACCTCACCTCCGCCAAGAGTAACTGAGAGACCGAGACGACTGAGATTTTCTTGGGTTGGCTCTAAAGTGGTAAAGCCCATTTCCCAGGCTGTCTGAAGCATGTCTTTCACTCCGACCATTGCCAGCATTTTCACTGCCGGAATATTAATTGAGCTACCGAGAGCATACCTTATTTGTAAAGGTCCATGAAATTGGCCATCATAATTAACGGGCACATACTCAGGTTTGTTACCTCCTGGAAAAGAGGTCTTAACATCCATAATTAAAGATGAAGGGGTATAACCTTCCTTAAAAGCAGTCACATAGGTGACCGGCTTGATGGCTGAACCAGGCTGACGAAGAGAAAGAGTGACATTGACTTTACCATCATAATCCGGATCATTATAATTCTTTGAGCCTACCATGGCTAGAATTTCTCCGGTTTGGGGATCGATTATCAGGGCGGCACCATTGGTAATGTGAATTCCTTCAACCTTGGCAATTTCCTCGGCCACCACTTCTTGAGCTGTTTCCTGAAGGTCTAAATCAAGGGTGGTGGTTACTCTCAAACCGCCTTGTTCAACCATCCTGGCGCCATACCTTTCTTCAAGTAGTTTTTTAACATACATGACAAAGTGAGGCGCCCGGAAACCAGGACCTTCGGCCGCAAACTCAACTTCAGCTAACTGTTTTTTTGCCTCTTCTTCCTGCTCAGAAGTAATATAGTCGTCTTCCCTCATTCTTCTTAAAACCTGTTCGGTTCGCCAGAGATAGGCTTTAGGGTCCTCACCAAAAGGAGAATAGGCTGAGGGTCGTTGAGGCAGGCCCGCCAGAATAGCTGACTCAACCAGGGTTAAGTCAGAAACTTTCTTTTCAAAATAAATCTCAGCCGCAGCTTCAACTCCCCAGGCTGTACCGCCATAAGGAGCCTCATTGAGATACATCTGGAGAATCTGGTCTTTGCTATAACGACTCTCAATTTGAACAGCTAAGATAAATTCCTTAATTTTTCGGGTGATGGTTCTTTCTGGAGTCAGGAGAACATTTTTGACTAATTGTTGGGTTAAAGTTGAACCTCCTTGAAGCCTTCGGCGAACAAAAATATTAAAAACCGCTCTCATCCAACCAGTGGGATCAAACCCTCGATGGGCGTAGAAATTCTTGTCTTCAATGGCCACAGTTGCCTGACGAAGATAAAGAGGCACTTCGTCTAGCTTGACTGGGGTTCTTCTTTGCTCAGCAAAGACGTCATAGAGAAGCTCATTGTTTCGATCATAAATCTTAGTCGCAAAACCCTCCTTCCTAACAATCCGGTCTGGTCGAGGTAAATCTCGAGCATACCAGATAAAAAGAAAGGCAGTAAATAAAACGCCAGCAATAACCGCCAGAAGAGTCAGTTTAGAAAACCGGGAGATTAACTGAGCCCGAGCAACTCTTAAGCTTCGATATGAGGTTCTTCTTGTTCTTCGGCGGTAAGACTCTGCCTCTTTCACCCGCTTTCGCCAAGCTCTTTTCCAGGACATATAAAAATTCTACCTAATTCCTCTTCTAGAAGCAAGAAATTATGGTATACTTGTCTTAATGGACAAAATCGATGAAGTTTTGAGCCGAAGAGTGGAGAAGATTTATCCTTCTAAAGAGGCCTTTGAGAAGGTTCTTCGTTCTGGCAGAAAAATCAGCCTTTATCTAGGTATTGATCCAACTGGAGTCAATCTCCATCTTGGCCATGCCATTCCTTTAATGAAACTCCAGGAATTAGTTGAACTAGGTCATCAAGTTATTTTCCTTGTTGGTGATTTCACTGCTCTTTGCGGTGATCCCTCAGGCCATGAAAAAGCTAGAAAAAGTCTAACTTTAAAAGAAATCAAAGAAAACATGGTCACTTATCGCCAACAAGCTTCTAAAATCCTTGATTTTTCTAAGGCAAGAATAAAATACAACTCTCAGTGGCTTTCAAAATTAGATTTTGCTGAAATCATTAAGTTAGCTTCAAATTTTACGGTTCAGCAAATGATTGAGAGAGACTTGTTTCAAAGAAGATTAAAAGATAGAAAACCAATTTTTCTTCACGAGTTTCTCTATCCTTTACTTCAAGGCTATGACGCGGTCGCCATGAACGTTGATCTTCAAGTAGGAGGCAGTGACCAAACCTTTAACATGCTGGCCGGAAGAACCTTGCAAAAAATCTACAACAAGAAGGAGATGTTTGTTCTAACCACCAAGATGATTACTGGTTTAGATGGAAAAATGATGAGTAAAACCTCGGGTAATACGATTAATCTTCTCGATAAACCTAATGATATCTATGGCAAGGTGATGTCGATGGTTGATGATTTAATTATTGAATACTCTGAAATGTGCACCAATGTCCCTTTAAAAAAGATTGAAGAATATAAAAAGTCTCTTAAAACCAACCCAATGAAATTGAAAAAACAGCTTGCTTGGGAATTGGTTAAACTTTATCATGGAGAAAAAGCAGCTAATGAGGCTCAAAAATACTTTGAGAAAGTATTTCAGAAAAGAGAATTGCCAAGGAAAATTCCTACAGCTTCTATCCCCAAGAAAATGTGTCGCGGTGATTATACGCTTGCACAATTAGTTAACTATGCCGTCCCCATGACTAGGGCTAACGCAAAACGACTTATTAAAGAGGGAGCAGTAAAACTAAACAAAAAGACTATTAAGGATCCACAATATAAAGTTCATCTAAAAGGTGGAGAAATATTAAGAGTGGGAAGATTGAAATTTCTAAAAATTCGGGTTAACTCGGATTAATTGTAATTTCATTTGTATGAGACTTTCTAAGAAACAGAAAAAGCTTTGGACAGTCATGGTTATTATTGCTGGCCTAGCCTTAATTCTAACCTCACTAATTCCTCTTTTCTCCAGTATCTTCTATTAAGGGTGATATAATTAGCCTAAGATGAAGCTTGATACACCAGCCTCAAAAATTTTCATGGTTGGTCCAACTTATGCTAAAAGGTTGGAAAAATTAAAGATTAAGACAGTCAAAGATTTAATCTATCATTTTCCTTTTCGTTATGATGACCTAACTCTGATTTCTCCGATCAATAGACTCCAGCCTGGCGAAACAGCCACTATTAGGGGAGAGGTTGTCTCAATGAAAAATGAATATACTAAGTCAGGTAAAAAAATCCAGAAAGGAGTTATTCAAGATCAATCCGGAGAAATTGAAGTTGTCTGGTTTAATCAGCCCTTTTTGGTCAAAACCATCAAGATAGGGGAGAAGTATAGTTTTTCGGGTAAAGTTGATTGGTTTGGCCGGAAAATCGTCATGGTTTCCCCTCAATATGAATTTTTAAGATTAGAAGATAAACCAACCATCCACACGGGTAGGTTAGTACCTGTCTATCCGGAAACTGCCAGGGTTTCCTCTAAATGGCTTCGGTCAAGAATCTCACCATTATTAGGCCAAGTTTTGCCTGAGGTTGATGATTTCCTTGCTGATAAAATCAAGAAGAAAAATGATTTAATCGACTTAGCTCAAGCAATTAAATGGATCCACTTTCCGGAAAATAAAACTCAGGCAGAAAAAGCCAGAAAAAGACTCGCTTTTGACGAACTCTTTTTTGTCCAGCTGGCTGGCCTAAAAAGGAAGAAAGAATGGCAAAAAAAGAATCTAGCCCATCAGTTCTCGGTTGATCAAGAAAAGATTCTTGAATTCCTTAGTCTTCTTCCTTTTGAATTAACCAAGGCCCAAAAAAGGTGTGTTAAGGAAATCTTAAAAGATCTCTCTAAAAATAAACCAATGAACCGTCTTCTCGAAGGTGATGTTGGTTCAGGAAAAACCGTGGTTGCTGCTGTTGCGGCCTATGTTGCTTTTCTTAATGGCTTCCAAACAGCCGTCATGGCACCGACCGCTATTTTAGCTAACCAGCACTTTATTACTTTAAAACAGATGCTTTCTTCTCTTGGAGTAAAAGTTGAACTCCTGACCGGAGGCAGAAAAAAAACTAAAAACCAATTTGATCTTCTTGTCGGCACCCATGCTCTAATTCATCGCCGGGCTCATTTTGCCAAACTTGGTTTGGCGATTATTGACGAACAGCATCGCTTTGGCGTTGAACAAAGAGCCAGGCTGATTAAAAGAGGCAAAGCGCCTCACATCTTAACCATGACCGCCACTCCAATCCCTCGAACAATCGCCTTAACTCTTTATGGTGACCTTGATCTCTCAATCATCGATCAAATGCCTCCAGGCAGGAAAAAGGTCAAAACCTGGGTCGTGCCGCCAAGCAAACGAGAGGCCGCCTATCAATGGATAAGCAAAAGAATCAAAGGCACTGATGAACAAGCTTTTATCATCTGTCCTTTAATCGAGGAATCTGAATCTCTTCAGTCAGTTAAGGCGGCGACGGTTGAATATAAGAGATTGTCTAAAAAAGTCTTTAAAAATCTTAATCTCGGTCTTCTCCATGGCCGGATGAAAGTCAAAGAAAAAGACAAAATCATTGATCAATTCCGGCAAGGTAAACTTGATCTTCTTGTTTCCACTCCAGTGGTGGAAGTGGGCATTGATATTCCTCAAGCAACGATTATGATGATTGAAGGAGCAGAGAGATTCGGCTTAGCCCAGCTTCATCAACTCCGGGGTCGGGTTGGTCGCGGTCAAAAAAAATCTTTTTGCCTTTTATTCACAGAAATAACCAAGGGAAAAGCTTTTCAGAGATTAAAGGCAATGGAGAGAGTTTACTTAGGCATGGATTTAGCTGAGCTTGATTTAAAGCTCCGGGGCCCAGGTGAAATCTACGGCACGAGGCAACACGGTTTTCCTGACCTAAGAGTAGCCTCTTTCACTGATCTTGATCTTATCCAGAAAAGTCGCCAAGTCGCTGAAGAATTGATCACCAAACTCTCCCAATCTCCTCTTTTAAAAAAGGCACTTAGAGATTATAAAGAAAAATCTGTTGAGCCAAATTAATCTCTTCTTGCTTTAGCCTTCCAAAGAAGCTAAAATATAAGCTGTATGGGCGCTTTACCTAAAAGAAGAATATCAACTCATCGTAAGGGAAAGAGACGAGCGGCAATAAAAATTAAGCCTTCTTCTCTTTACCCTTGTCCTAATTGTGGTCAGCCAAAACAGTCTCATCAGGTTTGCCCCCATTGTGGCTATTATAAAGGTAAAAAGGTAATCGAGATCAAAGAAAAAAAGAAAGATGAAAAAGGCAAGCGACCCTCGCCATCTAAAAAGACAAAAGGCGCTTAAAGCCTTATTCAGCTGGAGCTTTGAAAAGCAGAGGATCAATGATCAGCTGGCTCGAGAGGTCATTAATAGTTTAGAAAAGACTGACAAAATCATCAAAAAAGGAGCTCCTCTCTGGCCAATTGAACAAATCAATCGACTTGATTTGGCGATCTTGAGACTGGCTATTTTTGAGCTGAAAATTAAAAAGAAAGAGCCAATTAAGGTAATCATTGATGAGGCAATCGAGCTGGCTAAAGAATTCGGAAGCGAATCATCGCCAGCCTTTGTCAACGGTGTTCTCGGTAGTGTGGTTAAGGAGAAAGAAAATGGAAGGAAAAATTCAAAAGATTAAAGAAATTATTGCCAATAAATTAGGCACGCCTCTGGAAAAAATTGAGCCAGACTCAGACCTGGTTGAAGATTTTAATGCTGAATTCTTAGAAATCGCGGACATTATTATGGAAATCAATCAAGAATTTTCAATCGAGATTTCTGATGAAGAAATTAAAAAGATTAAAACAGTTAATGACATTATTAACCTTGTTTCCGAAGCAGAATGATTAAAACCCAATCCCTAGAAAAAAAGATCGAGATTGATTTTAAGGATAAAAACCTCCTTAAAAAGGCTCTCATTCACCGTTCCTATCTCAATGAACACCCCAAAGAAAAGCTTCCCTCAAACGAAAGACTAGAATTTCTCGGCGACGCTATCTTAGAATTTATTATTTCCGAAAAAATATACACTCTCTTCCCAGAATTAAACGAGGGCATTTTAACCACTTTTCGTTCTCAAATCGTTAAAACTGACTCTCTGGCTCAAGCAGCCAATCAATTTCAGCTTGGTGAATATCTTCTTTTAAGCAAGGGTGAAGAAGAGGGCGGAGGAAGGAAAAACAAAAGCCTCCTCGCCAATGCCTTTGAGGCTCTAATCGGCGCCATTTATCTTGACCAGGGCCTAGAAAAAACAAAAAAGTTTATTGATTCTTTTCTAGGAAAAAGGATAACTAAGATTAGTCACCAAAAGAGCCTTAAAGATTATAAGAGTCTTTTCCAAGAAAAAGCTCAAGAAAAAGAAAAACTAACCCCAGTTTATCGATTGATTAGAGGTTTTGGGCCAGACCATGATAAAATATTCATCGTCGGTGTTTTCCTGGGAAAAAAGAAAATTACCCAGGGAAAAGGCAAATCAAAGCAAGAAGCAGAACAACAGGCCGCTAAAAAGGGTCTAAAAATTTATGCTTAAGATAAGATTAGCTAAAGTTGGTAGAAAAGGAGACGTCTCTTACCGAATTGTTGTCTCTGAAGCAAAGACAAAAAGAGACAGTAAGAATGTGGCCATTCTTGGCTCCTATAATCCAAGGACTAAACCACCGACTCTCAAAATCAAGATGGACGAGTATCAGGCTTGGAGAAAAAAAGGGGCCCAACCAACCAAATCTGTTCTTAAGCTTTTAGAAAAAAAATAGAATTAGAAAAGGAATGAAAGAGCTTCTTGAATTCATTATTAAGTCTCTTGTTTCTCAACCCCAAGCAGTTGAGATTGAAGGAGAAGAAAAAAATGGGGTAATTAACCTCAACCTGAAAGTGGCCAAAGAAGACATGGGCATGGTTATTGGTCGACAAGGAAAAGTAATTAAGGCAATCAGAACCCTTCTCAAAGCTCGGGGACTGACCGAAAAGAAAAAAGTCCAATTAATCCTCGAAGAATCTGAAAGCAAAGAATCTAAAAAGTAAAGGGGTTAGCTCGACCGCCGACACTGGGCTCAAACGGTTCTAATTGATAGGCATTAAACTTTTGGAGCTCATCAAGAAATAATTCCTCTTGGCTAGATAGTTTAGGCACAGGCGTCTCAATTTTTCCAAGCGTTGTCGGTAAACCAGTATAATAAAACTTAATTAAACAATCAGAGGTTGACTGCTCACCAGTGATGTCAAAATTCCTCATTTCTACATCCATTAACGGAAGAGTCTGGCTAGCAGCTTCCAAAAAATTCAAAAATTGGGTAATCTCACCAGTAATCGTTAATCTAAAAGGTAAAAAATCCATGGCCGATTCTTCAGCCGATTCTTCAGCCGAGCCAGTGGCTATCTCACCAGGAGAAACACTAATTGACTCGATTACCAATCCATTCTCCTCAACTAAATTGCTCACCGCTCCCATCATCGCCACCCCATTTTTCTCTGAGGGCAGAGCCAGAAGAAGAATCTCTGATTTTTCCGTTAGTTCGTATTCATTAAGGGTTTCTAAATCACTGATTTTTACTTGGAGGCTCCTAATCCTTTCTCTTTCTTTTTGATTTGAATAATAAACTTTCTTTATCTGGTTAAACCTGGGCATCAGGAAAAACCAAAAAATTAACAAAGAGATGATAAAGATAAAAGGAAGAAAGAGTTGATGATATTTAAACAAGATTTTTTTTAAATCAGCCATTTTACTTCTCAGCGATTAATTGAAAATAATAACCGCCATTTTTATTACGGCTAATCATCTCAAGCCTAACAGTTTGGTAGCCTAACTCGGCTAAAACCTTTTTGATTTTTTCTAGAAAAATTTCCATGCTCGTTACGTCACGGGTGTCAACGCTAAAAGTTAGTCTATCCTTGACCCCAAAATCAATTTCTGAGATATTCACTCCTTCCTCGACTATATTAATGATTTTGGTCAAAGTCTCTTCAGGATGAGACCGGGCGCCAAGGATTTTTTGACTATTAACAATTCTGTCTTTAATCAGGACTTCTAAAGTTTCCACTTTTTGAAAAGATTTAATTCTCGTTTCTAGTTGACTGGCCTGGCGAGAGAGATTTCTACTTTCTAGAGAAAAATAATAACCACCGCCAAGAAGAATCCCAGTTACCAGAGCATAGACCACTAGGACTAAAAGAGAAATTTTTTTTAGTCTGCCGATTATTTGCTTTTCAACAACTGTTGGTGGTTTTTCTCTGGCTAGAAGATTAATTCCAAATTGCATTTATACCTCCTTCATGGCTAAACCAACGGCAACAGCGAAGAGGGGAGTGTTCTGACTTAAACGAGCAATCTGTTTTTCGTTAGCCACTAAGTGGGCAAACGGGTTAGCTACTTGGACCTCTATCCCTAATGATTGAGTTAAAAAGGCAGTCAGATTAGGAAGGTTAGCCGAGCCGCCAGTGAGAATAAGTGATTTGACCTCTTCTTTCTCTTTTTCTCGCCAGAATTGGATTGCTTTCCGGACTTCATTGACAACCTGATTTACTACTGGAGCAATGGCCTCTTTAACTTTTCCTTCGAGCTTTTTTTCCTCTAACCCATAAGCAGTTTTGTATTTTTCTGCTTGAGAAATGTCGATTGAAAGACCTGAAGAAATCGCCCGGGTAAAAGCCTGGCCAGCAGCGGGAATTGAGCGAGTGAAAACCACCCGGCCTTGTTTAGCAATGGCAATGTCTGTTGTCTCGGCGCCAAAATCAATGATTAAAACAGGAGGCGAATCAGGAGCCACTAAGGCTCGAGCAGCGGCAATAAGCTCGGTTTCAATCGCCACCATTTTAAAACCAGCCATTTCAATCACCTGCTGGTACTTCTTAATCAAATTATTGGGAGCAGCGACAACAAAAACTTCCATCTTCTGCTCAACTTTTCCTGGTTGACCCCGACTGATAATAACACTGTCGAGACTAATGTCTTCAATTGGCATAGGAACAAATTGTTCTGCCTCCCATTGAAGAGATTGAGAAAGTTCATCCTCGCTCATAACTGGCAAGCTAATCACCCGAGAGAAAATTTTGCTTTCAGGCAAAGAGACAACCGCGCTCCGGTTATTAATCTTTGTGTCTTGATGAAGTTTTTTAATCGCCGTCGCTAAGGCAACCAAATCCTTTTTCGCTTCAGAGTTAATCCCAGGTGAAGGCGATTGGACCAAGCCAGCCGAATAAAGACGAAATTTGTTACCCTCTTTCTGAGCCTGGGCAATCTTAATAGAGGTCGAGCCAATGTCTAAGCCAAAGACGTTCATTTCTCTAAATCGGTTCCTGAGTAAAGCAAAAAGTCAAAAATTTCTGAAGGAGCAGGGTGCTCTCGAATTACTTCGACTTTTCTGGTTGAAGCTCCGGCTGTGCCTGTTGAAGTGATTTTGACTCCTTGAGAGGGGAGGATAATGCTATCGCCAACAGCTTCAGCACCTAGAACTTGGGATTCGTCTGAATACAAAAGTCTCAATCTGGCAAAAAGGAGAACAACATTAGGCCCTCCTGGCAACTCAATGGTTGCTTTATAACTTGCTTCTTGGCTGCCAATTGAATGAGGGCCAAACTGGTCAAAATCGAGAACTTTATCGCAGGTATCTCCCGCTAGATCTGGTTGACAAAAACCATCACCTCTATCAATCGGGTTGAGAGCATAACGCCAAGTTTTATAATTACCTCCATCTAGATAATAAACAATAACTTCTAAACTAGGATTTTCAGAAGAATCAAAATCTCCCCAATACAAAATTAAACTGTCTTCAGCATAACTTTCTGTATCTGGATATTCAGCTAGCCAAAGAGTTTTTGTTTCATTATTTTCCACTGAAGGAAAAAGATAAGTCTTTTCTTCTCCAAGGGGGTCCTTCCTGGTCGTATAACTGACGCCTCCTTCAAATTCACCAGAAGGAAGTTCTCCAAACCCGGCTGTGACCAAAGCCTCTTCCACGCCAGCCTCGGCCGCTGAGAAGGCTCGGGCGGCCTCTTCAGTTTTCTCGGAAATCTCAATGTCGGTCACTGTCCTTGAGGTCACGGCTAAACCAATGGTCAAACCAACCGCCATAACCAGAAGAATCACCAGGAGAGCCTGTCCTTGGGGTAAATCCCTTGCTTTCTTTAACTGAGGAGAAAAACGACGAAGAGGCAGTTTTATCATTGATTTCAGTTTACCTATTCAAGAATTGATTGTCAAATCTAAAAATTCCTCAGACTAATACTCGTCTTGAAGTCAATGATCGTGTAGGTCTCTGGTACTTCCTTTTCTCCTCCTCTGGGAATTAAAGAGAAGTTAATCTCCACTCGCCTGATGTCTTTTTCATCCGAGCTTGTTTCTGGTTCATAAATACAATCGAAGTTTAAAGAAAGAACGTCAACATTCTCACCAGTTAAATAGGCACCCGAGGAAGCGACCCGGTTGATGCCTAGGTCAGAGTCCGGGACTCGCTCAAAAGTGGTCTGGTAAAAATCTAAGTTGGTAATCGTCAACTCATCTTGGTCTTCATCACAGACAACTACTCCTCTCGAATTTCTAATCATTCTCTCCATAATTGCCAAAGCGTAGTCTCCGTTCTGTTTAACTTCTCTTTCTACTTCTGCCTTGCTGGCTCCCTTCATGATGCCAAAAAAGATATTCCCCCCAGCCACTAAAACAATCCCAATCAGGAAAATGACTACTAAGGTTTCGATTAAGGTGAATCCCAAACTCTTTTTCTTCATCGCCAATTTGATAAATAAGTTTCTAAACGAGAGTGATGCTCGCCACTAGCGTCCTGCCAACTAACCTCAACCCTAACCTCGATTCTATTTCCTTCGCCACCAACATTCTTAAGAACGACCTCTCTTTTAAACCGATTGTCAGCCTCTAAAAAACCTGACTCGCTACAACCACCAGCTCCAGGCCAACTGAGAGAGGTCAAACAATAAGTGCTGCCATCTGCACTCGACCTATCAGCCAGATTATCCCAACTCTTGTCTCTTTCCGCCCTGGTCCACTCAATTGCTTCCTGAGCATATCTGGTGGCTAAGGCCTGAGTCTTAGAGAAGTCGCTCCCTTTAAGGGAATAGGTTGTTGCTTTAATCAGAGCCACAATCACCAGAACAACCACGGCTAAGGCAACCAAAACTTCAAGAAGGGTTTGACCTTTTTCTTTTCTTAAATTAATCATTTTTTTGAATATCTTTGAATAAAAATATTTCCTCTAAAGATTATTTTATATAAATATTGCCTGCTTCTTCAACAATAACCTCTTTCTCCATTCCATAGCCTGAGAGATTAAAAGTCGTCTTTTCTGCTACTCCTTGGCCAAGAACCTTAAACAAAGCTTTTTGACCACTTGATCCTGATAATTGCTCGGGTAAATCGATTGAGGTGAACTCAAATGGCTCAACTCCCGGATTAGAACAAATTGCTTTAACTTGATAATTATTAGCTGAAGTAAACTCCAGGGAACAACCAACCAGCGAGTCATTTTCACCCTTACACCAACCTTCTGGTTTTTCGCCGGCTAAAGCCTTACTCTGGGCAAGACGAAGATTATTTTCTAATTCCTTAGTTGCCTGGCCAAGAATCTGACGGCGATTAAAGTCTTGGTAGTAAACCAAACCTGCTGTCAAAAACAGTCCCATAATCGAAATCACGATTAAAAGCTCGATGAGGGTGAAGCCAGTCAGTCTTTTTATTTTTCCTCGTCTCCTCTCATCCATGATAATCAAAAAAGCTGGTTGGCTCTCTTTCCCTAGAAACATCTCTCAGTAAACAAAAACTGTTGACAAGTAAAGGGACTACAGCAGGGTTTAACATCACAACTCTCAAATCGGTCGGCACAACAATCTTCAGGGCAATTACAATAATCTTCTCCTAGACCGCATTGATCATCAGGGCAATAAGCACAAACTCCACCGCCATAAAGAGGGTGACAAACCCCTTCCTCATCAATGGTATAATTAACCAAAAGAGCCAGGCCGGGACAACAATCTGGCGCCCCTGGAGAGGTTAATTTAGTCCCTCCCTCAGGTACACACGATGGAGTGGGTGTTGGCAAGGTACCACAATCTTCAGGGCAATTACAATAATCTTCTCCTAGACCACAAACTCCATTGGGGCAATAAGCACAGACTTCTCCTCCCAAAAGGGGTTGACATTGACCGGCCTTATTTATGGTGTAATTACCGATTGGGTTGAGCCCTGGGCAACAGTCCGGCATTCCTGGATAGACTATCTTAACATCACCCTCTTCAACACAAGTGGGTGTCGGAGCAGGTGAAGGTGAAGGAGTAGGCGTTGGCATAGACGTATAGGGAACACTGTCATCAATAGAAATTTCGCCGCCTTCTTTAACTTCAACCTCGTTCGAGTAATTCGTTCCACTGAGAGTAATCACCCCAGGCTCGCTAACTCCTAGACTTAAAACATTAAAAACAATTGTTCCAGGAGAGTTAACAATCTGAACTCCAGAGACTAGGGGATAGACAATCGAACTAGAATCAACCTTTCCACTGAGACTACATTTGGCTGAAATTATGTATTCATTTAAACCAAATTCGACTAGATAACCCTCCAACTGGCCTTGACAGCCTTCTGGTTTTTCGCCGGCTAAAGCCTTGCTCTGGGCAAGACGAAGATTATTTTTTAATTCTTTGGCTGCTTGATTAACTACTTGGCGACGATTAAAATCCTGATAATAAGCAAAACCAAAAGTAAAGATCATCCCAATAATGGAGAGGGCAACCAGAAGCTCAATCAGGGTAAAGCCTTTTTTCTTTTGAAGATCCTTCTCATTGATCATTATTTAATTCTAGGGTTGGGTTGTTTGATAATTACAAGATGAATCACCACAGCTGCCACAACCAGAAACACTGCCAGAGCCTTTCTCAAGATAGGCACAAAGAGTATAGGTATGACCAGTTGCTCCTGGAACATAACTGTATTCATAAGTAGGGTAGAGGGGATCCTGGGGAACTTTACTCATATATTTAGTTGAAGAATCGGGACAAGGAGGCTTTGTGGAGGTTAAACTACCACCAAAATTGGGAGAACTTGGATAGACACCACAATCAGCATGATAGAGTTGAAGAGCGGCTCGGATTTGTTCTAAATCCGCTTTTCTTTTGCCGTCTCGAGCTGTCACCCTTGTGCCTTGATAGGCGACTAAGAGAATACCCATTAGGATACCAATGATAGTAATTACTACCAATAACTCAATTAAAGTAAAACCAGCAATCTTTTTCCTCATTTTAGCCACCGCAATCATCGGCTAAACTTGGTGCCGGCCCCTGTTTCTCACCAGCCCGGCCATCAGCACAAACATACCAATGATGATGAGGTTGAGTCCCTGTTTCTAATCTCGCCCAGAGAATATAATTAGTGGCGTCACTTTCACCTGCAGTCCCATTTGAATGATAAAGGTAAAGGTAAGTCGTTTCATCCTCTTCCTGGCGGGGATCTTGAGGACACTGAGAAAGATAATCATCACTGGTAAGTGCATCGCAAGGCTCTCCGTCTGAAGCATCACCCCGAGAAGGCCGGGCAGGGTAAAGACCACCTGTCTGAGAAGCAAAATTCTCAAGGCCAATCCGGTATTGATTCAAATCAGATTTTCTCTCTGTGTCTCGAGCACTTTTTTCAGCCATCCCATAACGAGCAATCAAGAGGGTGGCTAAAATGCCAATAATCGAGATGACGACCAAGAGTTCAATCAGGGTAAAACCAAAGTTATTAATCAGTTTTTTCATCTTTTAGGGTTCCCTCCTGGAAATACTACCTCCTGCTCCAGAACAATCAGAATGGAGACTGCTATCTGCCTGGGGGTCAGAGGGATTCTCTAGGCAAACAACTAGTTCGTAAGTCAAATCATCACCCATGTCTTCTGGATCTAAATCATAACTATAATCAGGCCAATCGCCAGTACATTCCCAAAGATCGTCATCAGAATTATAAGTACATTTTGGGTCATGCAATTCATCTTGGACAAAGTTTTTAGCTTTTAAGGTATCCATTAGGCTGTCAATTCCATCAGCTGGATAAGTAGGCGGGTCCTGACTATTTTTATACATCTCTAACGCTTTCTGAATCTGATTGAGATCATTCTTTCTCTGAGCATCTCGGGCCCTTTCCCTTATCCCACCAAGATTAGCAATCAAGAGGGTGGCTAAAATGCCAATAATCGAGATGACGACCAAGAGTTCAATCAGGGTAAAACCAAAGTTATTAATCAGTTTTTTCATTCTTCCTCCTCAACTAAAGGCACGTTCGGGCTGGCAAGGCCAAAATTATAGTCTTTACCAGCACAGGTGACCTCAATCGTTGCTTCTGGGTCTTTCTCATTTTCTAGAATAGCATAAAGTTTAAAGTAATTTCCATCAGATTGATAGCAATAGGAGTGATTAGGATCCGAAAGAGGGTCACCAGGAACTTTAGCCATGTAAACAGTGTTATTACCATCACAAAACTCTCGTTGACCAACAGGATCATCCCAACCACAAGCCAGTCCTGGATCTTGACAACCACAAGCCATGATTTTTCCATTACTGGCCTCTGGATAGCCATTATGATCACTAAAATAGGCCTCTAAAGCATTAACAATCTGGCGTAAATCATGTTTTCTCTGGGCATCGCGGGCTTTAATTTGAGAAGTTCGGAAATTGGCTAAAGTGACAGTCGCCAAAATGGCGAGAATGGCCATCACTACCAACAGTTCAACTAAAGTAAAACCGTGTTTTTGGTTTTTAACTTTAAGCTTTTTTAATTTCATTATTATTCTTCAGGTTGACAACACCAATATTCCTCTCCGTCACAAACCATAACCCAGTTTTGATAACAACAGGTCGGTTTCCCACAATAGTCGCCTGGGTTTTCACAATCAGGCGGGGCCACCCAGGGTCTTCCACCAAACGGACAGATGTCTTCAGGTGCCGTGCAACATTCTAGGCTCTCTCCACCACCCGAAATCCCATAATTATATTCACAAGTGCCATCATCTCCTCCTGGCCCGCAACCAGCTCCACAACCGACCTCGATAATCTCTGGATCATTGATATATTCTAGTCTAGTATAAATCTGGTAGAAATTGCAATTTGGGTCTGGAATATAAATATAATCTTCGCCTGTTTCCGGATCGGTTGGTTTCTCACCAATATAATCGGGAACCAAATCATCAAGAGTTGGATAGGGGTAGCAATTATTATCATTATAATAATCTTCAAGGGGAGCCTTAATCTTCTGAAGATCAGCTTTTCGCTGAGCATCGCGGGCTTTAGCTTGCTGGGTCCAAGGTTTAAAAGCAGCAATCAGAGCCAGGATTAGAACAGCAATAACGGCGACAACGATTAATAATTCAGTCAGGGAGATTCCTTGAGGTTTTTTCCTTTTTAAAATAAGCGGGCAGTCAGCCATTTAATTAATTCTTCACCCCAAAAAAGGGCAATAATCGTTGACCCAGCTAGAAACGGGCCAAAGGGAATATGCTCCCCAAACTTCTTTTTTTTTGCTAAAATCAGTATGACACCTACCAGAGCACCTGTCAAGAAAGCTAAGTATGAAGCAAGGACAATCTTAGGAAAACCAAGAATCAATCCCATTAAGACAACTAATTTTATATCACCCGAACCCATTCCTTTCTTCTTAGTAATCAAATGGAGGAAGAGAAAGAAAAGACCTCCTCCTAGGGCTGAGAGAAGATTATATCTTTGAATTCCATCAAGGAAAAAGCCACCTATTAGGCTGATTACCATTGCCGGATAGACAACTTGATCAGGAATAATTTGTTGGAATAAATCAGTGAAAAAAATTACCACTAAGGCTGAAAAAAGAAAAAGGTAGTAGCCAAGGATTAAGTAATATTGGGGGGTTAACAAGGTTAAATCAGGGTTTTGCTTAAAGACCCAGAAAGCAGTTAAGAAAAAAAGAAAGGCGGTTAAAAACTCTACCACTGGATATTGCCAGGAAATAGGGGAGTGGCAATGACGACACTTTCCTCTTAAAAAGATGAAAGACAATAAAGGAAAATTATCTTGCCAAGAAATCTTTTTTTTACACCTAGGACAGAAAGAACGACCTGTTAATGGAATCGACCGGGGTAGGCGATAAATGAGGACATTTAAGAATGAGCCAATGCTCAAACCCAAGCCGAAAATAAAAAGAAAAAAAAATAAAGCCACTTCACTAATATTTCCCCACCAATTTTTCGACTATTAACTCATCTTTACACTTCAACTCCCCAAATGATAACTGCCTAGTTGTTATCAAAAAAATCTCGCCTTACCAAACTGGAGCACCAGGAACACAATACAAACAGGCTTTTGTAACATCAGTAAAGTCAGTGCCTGTTGCGTTGGGATCACAAACATTGTCGTCTAGTCCATAAGGTTCGGTTCCTTCAGTGCCTGTAAGACTTACGGATGAGCTTTGTCTCTTAGCTAAAGACCGAGGCACCCAACAAGCGTAAACCGAGCTAGAAGCGCCTTCATCTTTGCCTAAGTAGAGCATGTCAACCGGCTGGGTAGCAAGAATAAAATTCCTCCTCAAAAACTCTGATTTTAGCTCAAGGTTAACAAGGAGAACGCCTTGATCTCCACATCCAGTAGTATCACAAACTCCGATCAGAGGATCTTGGGCGGAAATAAATCCAATTGTATCCTCTCCACTGATGTCAGTCATAACCGCATCATCCTCACTGACTGTTGTCCAAGGGAACTCTTCATGAGCAGCGTAATATCGGTCAATCGCTGCCAAAAGCTGAGAGGCGTCTGATTCCATCCCTGTGTCCCGGGCTCGATTAAGCTGCTCTAAGGGGTTAATGGCCGCCAAAATAGCCACCGCCAAGATCCCAATTAGAGCAATAACAATCAAAAGCTCAACCAAGGTAAAACCTTTTGCCATTAAAAAACGGGCAGTCTTCATCTCTTTTTTTCACCCCCTTTCTCTTAAAATGATGTCGTCAAATTATAAATTGGTAAAATTACAGCAATAATCAAAAAACCAACTCCTAGTCCTAAGACTACCATGATAAGGGGCTCGATGAGGGTTGTCAAGCCTTTAACCATCTGCTCTGATTCTGACTCAAAATATTGAGAGAGTTTGGTCAGAACTTCATCTAGCTTGCCGGTTTCTTCGCCCACTGAAACCATGTGGGGAACAACTGGAGGAAAGTCCTCGTATTCAGCTAAGGTTCCACCTAAAGGCAAACCTTTTTCAACTCTGTCAGCCGCCACTTGGAGCTCTTCTTCATAAACCGAGTTGCCTACGGCCCGAGAAACAATTGTTAAGGCGTCGATAATCGAGATGCCAGTGCCAACTAAGAGACCCAAGGTTCTGGTCATTTCCGCCATGATGGACATTTTTATCAAGCCGCCAACCACGGGTAACTGAATTTTTAACCGATCAATCTTTTTCTTGCCGACTGGTGTTTTTTGAAAGTTTCTTAAGGAAAAAACAGCCACCACAATAATTAAAAGAGTGATCCACCAGAAACGAGTGGCTAAATTAGAAATGGTAATCAGGATTTTAGTCGCCATGGGTAACTCGGCCTCAAATTCTTGGTAGAGTCCTAAAAGCTTAGGGATGACAAAAACCATCATAATCCCGCCTACGGCGACCATCCCAACAATAATCACCACTGGATAGATCATTGCTCCCTTAACTTTATTCCGAAATTCTCGTTCTTTTTCTAAATTCTCAGCCAATCTTGATAAAACTTCATCCAAAACACCAGCCGCTTCTCCTGAACGAACCAGGGCGATATAGACTTCACCAAAAACTCGAGGGTGGTTCTCCAATGACTCAGCCAAGGTGGCACCACCCTCAACTGATCTGAGAACATCATCAATCACATGGCCAAACTTAGGTGAAGATTGCTCTTTAAGAATCCGGAGGGCATCAGCCACGGTCAAACCAGCAGTCACCATGGTTGAAAGCTGACGGGTGAAAGTGGCGAGCTCAGCCAAACCAATTCGTTGAAAATACCGTTCAGAGATAACCTTAAAAATATCTCTCTTAGAAAAACTNNTCAACCACGCCTTTAACGGTCTTTCCTTGTTTATCTTTGGCTTTATAGTTAAATTTTCTCACTTGCCCCTAACCTGTCTGATAAGATCTTCTGGGCGAAGAGCATAGGCCTTGGCTGTCTCTAAGCTCACTTCTCCCTCTTTGACTAACCGGGCTAGGTCGGTCTCTAGCGTCCACATGCTCAATTCTCTTGAAGTTTGGATGATGTTATCAATCATGTGGGTCTTGCCCTCTCGAACAGAAGTCCGAATGGCTGGAGTGGCAACCATTACCTCGGTCGCCACTACCCTACCGCCTTTTAAACAAGGAATCAACCGCTGAGAAAAGACGGCCTCAATCGTAAAAGCGAGCTGCATTCTTACTTGACTTTTGGAGTGTTCAGGAAAAACATCAACAATTCGGTCAATTGTCTGGGCAGCAGAGTTGGTATGGAGGGTGGCAAAAACCAAATGGCCGGTTTCAGCAATCGTTAAGGCGGCAGCAATGGTTTCATAATCCCTCATCTCACCAACGAGAACTACGTTCGGATCTTCTCGTAAACAAGACCGAAGAGAAATTTCCCAAGAATGGGTGTCAGCATGAATTTCTCTTTGGGAAACAATTGACTTGCTTTGAGGAAGAATGAATTCAATCGGATCTTCAATCGTGACAATGTGCTCAGCTCGTTTGGTGTTAATCTCATTTAAGATGGCCGCCAAGGTGGTTGACTTACCGTGCCCAGTCGGACCAGTGATGAGAATAAAGCCTTGTTTCAGTTCAGCAAAGCGATGGCAGATCTGAGGTAATTTTAATTCTTCGATATTCCTTATCTTTAAAGGAATCAACCGAAGGGCAACCGCCAAAGTGCCCCTCTGGTGGTAAGCATTAACCCGGAAACGAGCCTGACCTTCTAATTCAAAAGAGAAATCTAATTCCCGATTAACATTAAGAATTTCTTTTTGTTCCTGATTGAGAAGAGAATTAACCAATTCCTGAATCATATTTTGATTCAGGGCAGGATAATCAGTTAATAAAGTCAAAACTCCATCAATTCTCAGGGCCGGAGGAATGCCCACCAAGAGGTGGAGGTCAGAGGCGTTGCGGTCTAAAGTAATTTTCAGTAATTCTCTAATTTCCATTTGTTTTTAACTTACTTCGGCAACCCGAAGGACTTCTTCTATAGTAGTAATTCCCTCCAAAGATTTCAAATATCCATCCTGTTTCATCGTAACCATTCCTTCTTCAACCGCTTGCTGTTCGACTTTGCTAGCGGGGGTACTTTCTAAAATCAAACGGCCGATTTTTTCGGTTACTGGTAGGACTTCAAAAATTCCCACCCGACCTAGATAACCAGAGCTATTACACTCCTGACAGCCTTTACCTTTGACCATTTTAAAACCTGGACCATATTTTTTTTCATCAAATAACTGGCCTAAAACCTTCTTGATATCAGCCACTAGCTGTTCTGAAGGCTCGAATTCTTGGCGACAATAAGGGCAAACCCGGCGACAAACTCGCTGACCAAGAATGGCTGAGGCTGAGGAAGCTAATAAGAAGGGTTCAGCTCCTAAATCTAGTAAACGGGGAAGAGCGCCAGCCGCTGAATTAGTGTGAAGAGTCGAGAAAACTAAATGGCCAGTCAGAGAGGCCTGAATTGCCAGTTCGGTTGTTTCTTTATCCCGAATTTCACCCACAAGAATAATGTCTGGATCTTGACGAACAAAAGACCGCAGACCAGAAGCAAAAGTCAAACCGGCTTTGGGATTAACCTGAACCTGATTAACGCCAGCAATTTGATATTCGACTGGATCCTCAAGAGTGATAATGTTGACTCGGGTAGAATTAATTCGCTGAATGATTGAATAAAGAGTCGTTGTTTTTCCAGAACCAGTTGGTCCACAAACAAGGATAATACCTACTGGTTTGGTAATCGCTTCTTCAACCTGCTTTAAGGCCCGACCTCTTAAACCTAGCTCAGGCAAATCAGGCACACCACCGGTTTTTTTCAAGAGCCTCATGACCATTTTCTCGCCATGAACCGTTGGCAAACAAGAGACCCGCAAATCGACCTCATCACCATCAGCCCGGAAATTAAAACGGCCGTCTTGAGGTAACCGTTTTTCATCAATCTTCATTCCTGAAAGAATCTTAATCCGAGAAACAAGGGCTTCGTGGACTGTTTTAGGCAGAATTAATTTCTCGTGCATAATGCCATCAATCCGATACCTGACTCGGGTTTTACCCTCTTCTGGCTCGATGTGAATATCCGAAGCTCGACTCCGCATGGCAAACTCAAGCAAAGTAGAAACAATCTTGGCAATTGGTGCCTCCCGAATAACCTCACCCAATTTTTTGATATCCACCGTCTTCGTTGGCGTCACTTCGGGAACCGCTTCTTTTAAGGCCGCTGTCACCTCGGTCGTTAAACCAACTCCGTAGCGCTCGGCAATGGCCGCCTTAATCTGACTGGGAGAAGCCATGAAGGGTTTGATTTTGGCCCCGGATTTCTTTTCAATAAACTCAATGATTTCCAAATCAAGAGGATTAACCAGGGCAACCGAAAGTTCATTCTTTTTCTTATCAAGAGCAAAGGGAATGAGATTATTCGCCTCAGCCACTGATTTTGGGATCAAAGCCAAGGCTTCGGGAGAAGAGGGGGTTTCCATTAAGTTAACAAAAGAAACGTTGTAGAATTCAGCCTTGGCCTTAATTAAAGCCTCTTCAGAAACAAGTTTATCCTTAGCAACAATTTCCTCAACCGGCTTACCAGTATTAATATTCTCAAGTTTCACTTTTTCGGCCTGATCAGCCTTAAGAGCTCCTTGTTTAACAAGGATATCAGCCAGGTTTTTAGCCGGAGTGTTACCAGCCTGGGTAACTTGAGTAGCCTGGGCAGTCTGGGCAGCCATTACTTTTCATCTTACAAACCTTCTGGTAGAATGTCAATATGGCTGGCAGTTATCTCATCCTGGGAGGCAATCTTAGAGAAAGAGAGAAAACTTTTGAAAAACTTTACTCTCAATTAAAACCAAAAAAGGCCCAACAAACCCAAGATCCTGATCTCCTTCAATTAAGAGGCGAAACCTCAATCGGCATTAATCAGATAAGGAAATTAGAAGAGACTCTTTCTTTAAAACCTCATAGTTTTCCTCCCAAAATTGGCTGGATTGCTCAAGCAGAAAAACTAACCACTGAGGCCCAAAACGCCCTCTTAAAAATCCTTGAAGAGCCAATCGGAGACTCGGTCTTAGTCTTAACCGCTCCCCGAAAAGAGAATCTTTTGACAACTGTTGTTTCTCGCTGCCGATTAATCAGTCTTCCTGAAAAAGCTGAAATCGAGCTTGATCAAAGAGAGATAAAAGAACTGAGTCAAGAACTAGAGAAAATTTTAAAATCTTCACCCGGAAAAAGGCTTCAATACACAGACCAATTGAGAGCAAGAGATGAAACCCTTTGTTTTTGTCAAAACCAACTAGTTCTCTGGCGAGCCATTCTCTTAAAAAAAATTAAAGGAAAAGCTTTTTTAACTCACCTCTCAAACAAAGAAATCACCACCTCTCTTCGCCAAATCGAGAAAACCCTTAACTATCTTAAGGCAAATGTTAATCCCAGATTAGCTCTCGACAACCTTCTTCTTTTATACCCATTTAAGCAGGAAAAAAACTAATCTTTCCTTGCATCCTGGCTCTAAATTAGGTATAATTTAGGCATGCCTAGAAAAAGCTCCAAGAAGCCTAAAAAAAGGGTTAATAAGAAGAAAACAAAGAAAACAATCAAGAGAACTGTAACCTCAAGATTAACTTCTGATTATACGGCAAAAGACATTCAGGTCTTAGAAGGCCTTCAGCCAGTCAGAAAACGGCCAGGAATGTACATTGGCTCAACTGATGAAAAAGGCTATCACCGGTTAATCAACGAGGTGGTTGATAATTCAGTTGACGAAGCCTTAGCTGGTTATGCCAACCATGTCTGGGTGACTCTTCACAACGATGGTAAAGCAACGGTGATTGACGACGGCCGGGGAATTCCAGTCGAGAAAATGCCTAAATTTAGAAAGTCAGCCTTAGAAATTGTCATGACCAAACTTCATGCTGGAGCCAAGTTTGACCAAAAAGCTTACAAAGTTTCTGGGGGCCTCCATGGTGTCGGTGTTTCCGTTGTCAACGCCCTCTCAGAACATCTCCGGGTAGAAGTTAAAAGAAACGGCAAGATCTATCTTCAAGAATACAAACGAGGTAAGCCTTTAAAGCCAGTTGAAATTATTGGCAAAACCAAAGAAACAGGAACAAAGATTACCTTTTTCCCTGATAAACAAGTTTTTAACAACCTGGCCTTTAAGGCGAAAACAGTTGAACAGTCTCTCCGAGAGAGGGCTTATTTAATCGCTGGTTTAACCTTCCATCTTCTAGACGAAAGAACAGGGATCGAAAAAACCTTCTACATTGAAGGCGGAATTCGTTCTTTAGTGGCTCACATGAACCGGAATAAAAAAATCATTTGTGAACCCATTTTTATTGCTAAGGAAAACGGCAATGTCAGTGTTGAGGTCGCTCTTCAATACAATGATGGCATGAGCGAGAATCTGCTTTCTTTTGTTAACGTCATTAACACGGTTGACGGTGGGACTCATGTCACTGGTTTTAGAATGGCCTTAACCCGGGCCATTAATGACTATGCTCAAAAAGCCGGCGCTTTTAAAAATAATCAAGCCAGTCTCACTGGTGAAGACACTAAAGAAGGTTTAACCGCGGTCATCTTTATTAAAATGCCTCAGGATAAAATCCTTTTTGAGTCTCAAACCAAGGCCAAACTTAACAACCCTGAAATTCAAGGAATCGTCACCCAAACAGTTAAAGAGGGACTAGATACTTATTTTGAGGAACATCCCCGTAATGCCCGGGCAATTATTGAAAAGATAATGTTGGCAGCCAAGGCAAGAATGGCTGCCAGAGCCGCCAAAGACGCGGTCATCCGCAAAGGCGCTTTGGAGGGTAGTGCTTTGCCTGGAAAACTAGCTGACTGTCAGGAGCGCGATCCAGCTCTCTCTGAACTTTTCATTGTCGAGGGTGACTCAGCTGGGGGTTCGGCTAAACAGGGGAGGGACCGTCGGTTTCAGGCAATTCTGCCTCTAGGCGGAAAAGTCCTTAATACAGAAAGGGCTCATTTGGATAAAATCATTAACTTTGCTGAGTTAAAAGATTTGATTATTGCCTTAGGCGCCGGGATAGGGGAAACCTATGATCCTGAGAAAATCCGTTATCACCGAATTATCATTATGACTGACGCTGATGTTGACGGCCAACACATTGAAAGTTTGTTACTGACTTTTTTCTTCCGCCATTTGCCTGACATTATCAATCAGGGCTATCTCTATGTGGCCCTACCGCCCCTTTTCAAAATCACCATTGGCAAGAAAACAGCCTACGCTTATTCTGAGGAGGAAAAAGAGAAAATTATTCAAGAAAAAAGCAATGGTAAAATCAATGTTCAGCGTTACAAAGGTTTAGGTGAGATGAATCCAGAGCAACTTTGGGAAACAACCATGAACCCAGAAAAAAGAATTCTTAAAAAAATCACCATTGAAGACGCGGCTTTAGCTGATCAAACTTTTTCAATGTTAATGGGAAAAGAGGTGCCACCAAGAAAGAGGTTTATCCAAACCAGGGCGAAGTTAGCCACTTTAGACATTTAATATTAATCTAATATTAATATTTATTCTAAATAAGGTATAATGAATAAAATGAATTTAAAAAATCTATTCCACTTAGTTCCAGCTGGACCCAAACCGCCAAAAGAGGTCCACTGTTTGGTTGAAATCCCTAAAGGAAGCACTAATAAGTATGAATATGACCACCAGCTTGGTTTTTTTAAGCTTGACCGAGTCCTATACGAGGCTGTCTTTTTTCCGGCTGAATACGGAATTATTCCCCAAACTTGGAATGAAAAAGATGGAGATCCTCAAGATATCATGGTTCTTTCTTCATTTCCCACTTTTTCTGGCTGCATTATTAACTGTCGAGCAATTGGTGTCTTAAGATTAGAAGACACTGGTGAGGAAGATAATAAAATCATCGCTGTTCCTCATGATGACCCTCGCTTTGACCAGATTAAAGAACTAACTGATCTTGCTCCTCATTACAAAAAAGAAATTGAGAATTTTTTTGAGAATTATGCTGAGCTTCAACCTGATAAAAAAATCAAGATTATTGGTTGGAGTGGCAGAAGTCAGGCTGAAAAAATCATTAAAGAGGGAATTAAAGAATATCAAGAAAAATTTAGTTAAACCTCTTAAGTCTTCATATGGAAATCGGCAAATTAAAACCAGTTGAAATCACTCGAGAAATGGAAAAGTCCTACCTGGACTACGCCATGTCAGTGATTGTTGCCCGGGCTCTGCCTGATGTCCGCGATGGTTTAAAACCAGTTCACCGCCGAATCCTTTATGCCATGCACCAAATCGGTTTAACTCATCAAGCCAGTTTTTCGAAATCAGCCAAGGTTGTTGGTGAAGTCTTAGGTAAGTACCATCCTCATGGCGACATGCCGGTCTATGATGCCTTAGTCAGAATGGCTCAGGACTTTTCTCTTCGTTATCCTTTAATTCAGGGCCAGGGTAACTTTGGTTCAATTGATGGTGATGCTCCAGCCGCGATGCGGTATACCGAAGTCAAAATGGCCAAAATCAGCCAAGAAATGCTGGTTGATATTCAAAAAGAAACTGTTCCTGAGGCTGATAACTTTGATGCCACCCTAACCGAGCCAGTCTATCTTCCGGCCAAACTCCCTAATCTTCTTCTTATGGGAGCAGACGGAATCGCTGTCGGTGTGGCCACGAAAATTCCTCCTCATAACTTAAGTGAACTCGTCGAGGCAATTATCCAGATGATTGACAAAGGAATCACTAAAACTCAAGAGTCAAAAAAAGAAGAAGAAAAGGGGGAAGAGTTTGGCCTTAAGAAAATTGAATTTGAGACTAATGAACCAGAAAAGAATCCTGAGAGAAAGGCTAGTCTTTTTGAAAGCCAGGCTCAAATCGAGGATCTCTTAAAATTTATTAAAGGACCTGATTTTCCTACTGGTGGCCAGATTTATGACGCTGAAGCAATTAAAGATGTTTATGCGACTGGCCGGGGACGAGTTGTTGTCCGAGGAAAAGCAGAAATCGAAGAAACCAAGCGAGGCCGATTCCAAATCCTAATTAATGAACTTCCTTATCAAGTTAACAAGGCTGATTTGGTCGCTAAAATCGCTTTTCTAGCTAAAGAAAAAAGGCTTGACGGCATTGCCGACCTCAGAGATGAATCAGACCGTCAGGGAATCAGAATCGTCATCGAACTTAAAAAAACAGCTAAGCCAAAATCAGTTCTTAATAATCTCTATAAACACACCAACCTCCAAACAATCTATCCCGCTAACATTGTTGCTTTAGTCGATGGCACTCCCCAAACTCTTAACCTCAAACAAATCCTCACTCTCTATATCCGCCACCGTCAAGAAATCATTACCAAAAGAAGCCAGTTTGAATTAGCTCAAGCCAAAGCCAGGGCTCACATTCTTGAAGGCTTAAAAATCGCTCTTGATAATCTTGATGCGGTCATTACCACTATCAAGCGCTCTCGGGACGTTGACCAAGCTAGGAAGAGATTAATAAAAAAGTTCGGTTTAACTGAAATTCAGGCTAATGCCATTCTGGAAATGCAGCTTCGTCGTTTAGCTGCTTTAGAAAGACAAAAAATTGAAGATGAATACAAGACAGTTGGCGAGACGATTGAATCTTTAACTGACTTGCTCGCTCACCCAGAAAAAATTCTCAAGGTAATTAAAAAAGAACTTCTTGACTTAAAAGAAAAATATGGTGATCCTCGCCGGACCAAAGTCTTTCCCCAAAAACTAGGTGAATTTAGGGAGGCAGATTTGGTGGCCAAAGAAGAAACAATCATTACGATTACCACTGGCGGTTATGTTAAACGATTAGCCAAAGGCACTTTTCGGACCCAGCGCCGAGGCGGAAAAGGAGTCACCGGCATGGCCACTAAGGCTAAAGACAAGATTGCTCAGATCTTTATTGCCAATACTCATGATAATATTCTTTTCTTCTCTGATAAAGGCAAGGTCTATCAACTCAAAGTCTGGGAAATTCCAGAAGCTTCTCGGCAAGCAAAAGGCCAGGCGATTATTAATCTAATTAATATTGAACCTGATGAAAAGATCCAGTCAACTGTGATTTTAAGGCATGATAAAACAAAAGAAGAAAAACACCTTATCCTGGCAACAAAAAAGGGAACGGTTAAGAAGACCTTAATTAGTGATTATGCTCATATCCGTTCGTCAGGAATCATTGCCATTAAATTAACTAAGGGAGATGAGCTTTGTTGGGCTCGAGTGAGTGGAGGGAATGATCAAGTTCTTTTAGTTACCCATGAAGGCAAGTCGATTCGTTTTTCAGAGAAAGATATTCGACCAACAGCTCGTGATACCATGGGCGTTAGGGGAATCAGGCTTAAACCCAAGGATTATCTGGTGGGAATGGAAGTTTTTCCCGCCAAGATGGCTCAACCAAAAGATAAAAGGAGAAAATTCTTCAGAGACATTTTTGTTATCATGGAGAAGGGGATAGGCAAGAGGAGTGGACTTAAAGAATTTCCGATTCAAAAAAGAGGTGGGGTTGGCGTCAAGGTGGCCGAGATTACTCCCAAGACAGGCAAAGTTGTAGCTGCCCGAATGGTTAATCAAAAAACAGACCAAATCATCATTACTTCAAAATCAGCCCAAGTAATTAAACTACCTTTAAAAAATATTCCCAGGCTTGGCCGTCGAACCCAAGGAGTAATCTTAATGAGATTCAGCAAGCCTGATGATTCGGTCGCAGCCATCACCTGCCTAGAAAAGTAAATTTAGCTTCTGAATTTCTGGGAAGGAATTCTTTCCTGGTTTCTTTTTTCAAAATGTTGGAGGAAAAAATCTTTTAAAACTTTACATTCTTTTTGGCTAATTTTCGTCTCTTCATAGATTCGCGAATAATGGGGGGTCGCTCCTAAATAAAATACACCATAAGAGAGGGAGCCTTCTTGAGAAGACCAACAAAGAGCAACTCCGGATTCATAATTGATTCGCCTGATATGGTCTTGTCCTGGCACCAGACTAGGTCCTCGCTCTCTTTTTTGCCAATAAACCTGAGTGGCTGTCAAATAAAGGGTCATTTCCTTAGGAGCTTGTTCTTGGGATCTTTCCAATGCCCTTTCAGGAGGAACATTACGCCCTAAAGATCTCAATCTTTCCTCTTTACCCTCACTTAATTCTGGAGCCTCTTTTTTAAGAAGAACTAGTTGGATATTAAATTCCGTGTCTGGTAAATCAGAATTGGTTGAGAACTCCGGCGGGTCTTCTGGGTCCCTTAGGGAAAGCAAGTATGTATGCTTAAATGGATTCGTGCGATCGTTTCTAAAAGTGAGCCTAAACTCATCAGGATTATCTGCGAATTTTCTTAAAAATTCTTGGAGGCGCTTTAAATTCGCATTGTTTCTCTCAAGATCTTTTCGAGACATTTCTCCAAGAAGATAATCACGTTCCTGAGCTAACTCGGAAGGGTCATTTGACAACTGCTCAATATAAGAGGAAATAACAGGAATAACTTTATCTAAAATGATTTTCCGAGGCTCCAACTCCTCAGACTCTGGGACTCTTTCACTTTTTTCAGAATGCATGAAAGATATTATATCACAACCACAGGGCTTTATTTTCCCTTACCGTGATATTTTTCGTGGACTTCACGTAATTTTTTATCAGTCACA
>JABAOC010001682.1_pt2 | contig 28768 bp, 27 predicted proteins | sample 7062161 | NCBI WGS metagenome assembly JABAOC01 (sample SAMN14538625, study PRJNA623070) | marine sediment metagenome | biome: marine biome [ENVO:00000428]; feature: marine pelagic biome [ENVO:01000023]; material: deep marine sediment [ENVO:00002113] | place: India: Gulf of Khambhat ... | reverse complement strand
GTTCCGATATAGTTGAGATTGACATAGGCCGTCTCCAAGGGTTCCTCCAATTTCCGCGCTTCCCGCAGCTCCTGGCGTGCCTTATAGATATCCAGCTCGGCCCTCAGCTTCTTTCGCAGTTCCACCTGTTCGTCCACGCGGATGATATTCCCCTCGATGACGTAGGTTAACCCACTGCTTCTGAGTATGGCGTTAAACCCATCCCTCAAGGAGGTGTCCTCGATATCATAGGTGATTCTTCCCGAAACCGCCTGGGACAGGATGAGGTTCAAGCCATATTCCTCGGCAATAACGGTCAGAACATCACGGATATCCACGTCTCTCACCTTCAAGGAGAAGAGCCGGTCGCTTTCCAGGGGATTCTTGACCTTGGGGGACTGGCCCAGCCCCCTTGCCGCGAGGGCGACGAAAAAGGTCATACAGAGGACAATGGGAATAGAAACCCTTTTCATAAGCACTTACCCCTTTTTAGTTTTGACCAAGTCCTCTATCTTGAGGACCCGTTCTTTCCCACGATATTCCAGGATCACCTTATCCTCGTCAATCTCGACGATGCGGTGTTTTGCGACCCAATCTCCTTCCCTGACAATCGTGTCGTTGATGATGGCTATCTTCCTCCCCGCGATATCGATGATGGCATTCAGTTTCAAAGGAGGCAGCCTCTTTCGCCGTATCTTAGGAATGGACGCTGTTATAACCGGCCTTTTCTTCTTCGGCTCCTTCTCCAAGAAGGGATCCCTCTTCACCACGATGTCGTCCCGCACCTCTGGTTGGATGGTGGATCCCTCTCCGGTCCCCTTCTCGTCAGAAGGTGGGGATTCCGCCCTCTGGAACTCGAAGGTACTGACGGTGAATTTGAGGCGGTGCCACAGAGGATCTTTGGGATCATTCTCGATGTGAAGGTCGTCTAAATTCAGCCCGAAACTGTTCTCGAGGCTATCGATGAACTTTATGATATCCTCGTATTTGGATTTGGTTTCCACCACAAAGGGATACCGAATATATTCGGGTGACTCCTCTTGGGGCATCGGTTTCACCATAATGGTCTTGATCCCCAAGCGATTGACCACGTCGCTCACTTTTGCGAGAAAGGTAGGCTGTCGCTGCTCCGGGGGGATTTGATGCCGTGTGAAATAGTCAACGTTTACCCTCTCCTTGTTGATTCTCTCGATCTCCTCTCGAATTCTCTTGGTTTCCAAAAGGGCACTATCGAATCTCCGGGTAAGGGAGGACATTTCCCTCGCACCCTTTATCGCTTTGAATACCTTAGGGCGGTAGAGGAAGAGGTAACACAGCAACGAAGCCCCGATGAAGACGATTAGCAGGGACAGAAACATGCCCTTTACGGAAACGCTCGATCTCATTTCGGAGCCTTCTCCTTGCTTATTCCCCTTATCCCGGGCCTCTCCTTGAGCTTGCTGGAGATTTCGAATTCCATGAGCTCCCGGTCTTTCTTCCGTGAAAGCTGATATGTGACGAGATTGGCCGGGTCGAAATCTCGCTGAAAGGATTCCAGGCTATTCAATGATGTTATGAGTTTGCCGATGCTATCGAGGGGTTGCCTTCCCAACACGGACACCGTAACCCCCTTTATAATCAGATGAATCTCCTCCTCGACCTCCTTCGATCCCGTCTTCTGTTTCTTCGTTGTCTTGATTGAAAGATCAGTTAGCCACAGATCTTCGGGAACGATTGTGCTCAGATCCACCAATTTGGGGAACCACTCAACCCTTTTAACCTGGAGCGTTGAAATGAGCGACCGTTCTTCAGTGGCCTTTTCCAAATCCTTTTCGGCTTGGTTCAACTGACCGGTCAGGTAGGCCTTCTCGCTACGATTCATTTGAAACCTTCGATCGAGGGATGAGGAGGCTTTCAAATAGACGAAGCTGATGCCCAGGAGCAGGAGAACCAGCAAGGGAGTAAGGATTGCTATGGATATACGCCTTTCCTCCCCTTTTGGCTTGGGAAGCTTTTTCGGCTTTCTCCCCGGCCTATATACATTGATCTGAAATCTCATCATTTACCCCCGTATCGCCAAGCCAACTGCCAAGGTCAACTTGCAAAGGTCGTCCCCGAATGGGGATAAGAAGGAGGCTCGCTGCACATTGATTTTTCGAAAGGGGTTGAGTATCTCTATGGGTAACCCAAGTTCCGTGCTCAAATAGCCATCCAAACCCTTCAGGGGGGCACTCCCCCCCGTGAGGAAGATTTTGCTAAACCCCTTTATTTTCGCCTGATTCTCATAAAAGGTCAAGGACCTTCGAACTTCCCTAACCAAATTGTCTAAGGATGGCTTGATGGTCTCAATAAGGCCAACTGAGTCCTCGCTCCTCTTGAATTTCTCGGCATCTGCGTAGGAGAGTCCATTTCCCTTCATAATGTCATCGGTAAAATCGTTGCCAGATATCATGATATTCCGCACGAAATACTGACCCTCCTCACTATAGACGCTCAAGGTGGTATTCTTATCCCCAATGTCCATTAGTACGACGAATTCATCTCTCTCAATTTCCTCATTGAACAGGACAGCATTCACCAGGGCCAATGGATTGACATCGATGATCTGCGGATCGATGGGGATTTCCCTGAGCAGCTCGAGATGATATCGCACGAAATCCTTAATGATGGATACAAGGAGAATATCCAATCTGTTGCTTGCCTTGGTTGTATTGATGATTTGGTAATCTAATTCGACATCGTCGATATCGAAGGGAATGTAATTTCGCGCCTCCCATTTTATGGCCGAAGCTAACTCCTTTTCCGTCATAAAGGGGAGTTCAATCTGCCTGATGGCGGTGGACACCCCGCCAATGGCGGTGATAACCGCCGTTTTTTTTAGATTTATTCCCTCGATGGCTCTTCTAATGGCCGACACGATTGCTTTTCTCGGATCTTCCTCGAGGGTGATCCCCTCCGGTGCAATCTCGAATGCTCCAGCAGAAAGCAATCGATAAGCTGTCGGCCCCTTTTTTTCTAATTGGACACATTTGACCGAATGAGATCCGATGTCTAATCCCACAGTCTTCCTGGAAAAGAGCGAGAGGGAACTTCGGGCTTTCTTCTTTTCAGGTATGAGCAACCCATTCGGCTCTAATTCCTTCGGTAGGGGAGTTTCGCGATCTCTAGGGGGAGATTCAAAATCCCTCTTGCCTCGAATCACCTCCAGCAACCGATTGGTTGCAGCGATATCCTTCTCCCTTTCACTCAAATTTGACCTCCTCTCGCTTTTGCCGTTGCGCGGATAATTGCTCCGTCAACGATATCCGTTTCCTTTATCAACATGGTGAGGAGGGCATGGTGGCAGAGGTTGATAATTTTTCTCGGATAGCCAAGGGTCTCCATATAGATAGCCATGTAGGCATCGTCCGTGAATAGCGACCTTCCACTGTTAAGACCGGCAATTCTTAACCTAAACTCTATCATTCTCCTCGTATTTATCTCATTTAACGGCAGAAATACATATTTCAAGTTCACCCTGTCAAGAAAATTCTCTACCCCCTTTACCCGATCGGAAAACTCCATCTGGGCAAAAATGAGGAGCTGAAGCAATTTGTACTCGTTGGTTTCGTAATTGAGGAGATTTCTCAATATCTCCAGATGGGGTCTGGATAATTTTTGACCTTCGTCAATGAGTAACACTATGGTCTTCCCCTCATCGACCCCTTTTTGGAAGAGGTAATTTTGGATTGCTTCCTTATATTCGAAGGTTGAACGGCCAGATGGGGTAATATCGAACAATGCTACCAAGTTACTGAAAAATTGGAATTCCGTGGGAAAACTGGGATCGAGGATGAAGTGGAAGATAAAATCCCGACTTTCCTTTTGAAACATTCGGTATAAAACCCTGGAAAGGGTTGTCTTGCCGGTGCCAACTTCGCCCAAGATGATATTCAACCCTCTTCTTAATCGAATTGAGATTTCTAGTCTCTGGAGACATTCACGGTAATCATCCGAAAGGTAGAAAAAGGCGGGATCGGGTGAACTGGAGAAAGGTTCTCTTTCAAGGCCTAACGTTTCATAGTACTGCATCAATCATCTCTCAACATAATAGAATAACTTATTATTGTCGAAGAAGCGATGTTTGTCAACCATTTTCGTCCTCTCAATTCTGCCCCGAATACCCGATAACTATGCGGAAAGCTTTGTCTTTCACGACAAACCTCACACCACGTCGAAACTTAGCGAAAGAGGCTAAATCTTGATGATCTCCCCTTTGATCTCTTTTTCCAGGGAAAGGATGCCAATGGTGTTGCGGCCGATGAAGGATCGAGTTGGCGAACCCGGGTTAAAAAAATAGAGCCCTCCCTTATTATGGTTGGCAGGGTAATGGGTATGACCGTATACGAGACAATTCAGCGGTGGGAATTCGTTTTTGACGCGTTTTTCAAGGCCAATGGGGGATCCCCATCCATGGATAAGCCCAATCTTAAAACCCGAAACATCGATGATCCTCTTTCCTGGCAGCAAAGACCTCACTTCTCCTGGGTCCATATTCCCGGAGACGGCAATCACATTCCATCGTCGGAAGAAATCGACTATCCGGAGGTCAACAAAATCCCCTGCATGCAAAATCATATCCGCGTCAGTGAAGTGGGCCAGGACAATCCTCTCCAATTCCTCGGATGGCTCTCTGAGATGGGTATCCGCAATCACGCCGATCTTCATCTCTATCACCAATAGGTAGAATTCCATCTATCATAAAACGTTCTCAGATGTCAATAGTAATAACCCCCCAGGAACCTCATGAATTTTTTGAGGTTCCCCGGTTCCGTCGGTTTGTTTGGTTTATTGAGTTTATCGAGTTTCCCGAGAAAAACCGTTATCCCCTCACTTCAGTGCTTCCGATCCTTTCAGGATCCGAAGTCGGCGAGTATTTATCCCTTCCATACTCTCAAGGGTGGTTTTACCCCTTCCGTTCGGCTGAACGTTCGACCGAGCAGTTCGACCTTGAGACGAGCCCGTGAGCTCATGTCGAGTCGCTCACTGCTGAACGGCTCACGACGAAGCCCCCTCATCCTCGAAGGGTCCCCCAATGCTCATGTACATGGCGGTCTGGGAAACCGTTTTCCTCGGGAATTGAGGAAACTCCAGTTTCGGTTGATTTAGTTGATTTAGACGACAAAAAATGCTATTAACTGGCTTAAGGGGACAAGGATATTGAATGACGGGTATCATCTTAGCAGGCGGAAAAAGCCAAAGGATGGGGAAAAATAAGGCCTTCATGGATTCGGGAGGTGTCCCCCTTTTCGAGAGAGTCTATGGCATATTTAGGGAAATCTTTTCGGAAATCATCATCGTGGCCAATGATATCCTCCCTTTTGAAAGATATGAGGCTATTCTCCGAAGGGACATCATTTTGGGAAAGGGGGCCCTTGGAGGCCTATACACGGGGCTTTTTCACTCATCCCACTATTATGCCTTTTGTTCTGCATGCGACATGCCATTTTTGAATCCACGTCTTATCAAATACATGGGGGAAGAACGGGACGATTACGATGTTATCGTTCCGAAGACTCATGATGGACTCCACCCCTTGCATGCGATTTATTCCAAGAAATGTTTAAACCCGATGAGCCAATCTCTTGACCGAAACGACCTAAAAATCGTCAATTTCTTTCAACAGGTTAGGGTGAGATATATCGAGGAAATGGAGATAAGGCAGCTCGATCCTGATATGAGGTCGGTCATTAACGTAAATACTGCAGAAGAAATGGAAGCGGTGCGGAATATCTTGTTGGAAGCCGAATAGTAGTAAACCATGCCGTCCAGAAAAATTTTACTCGTATTCATTCTTTCTTTCCTCTATTGTCCCATCCAATGGGGTGCCGCCTCAGCTGCATCACCATCCCGAGAGAAGCTTTTAACCATCGCCATCGGCGCCTTTAACGATAAATTTTACGGTTTTGCGGAGAATCAGTTGAAGACATACATCGAATCCTATCCCCGTAGCCCCAACATTGACCAGGTTTACTACCTCCTGGGTAGGACCTATTATCTCCAGGGAAAAATTCTTGAGGCCAAGGAGGTTTTCCTGAAGGTCGTTCGTGAATTTCCCTCCTTCCAACAAAAGGGGAACGCTCTCTTTTGGCTAGCAAGGACATGGCTGGAATTGGGCAACTACGAGGAAGCGGTGAAATATTATAGGGCATTTGTTCTTCGGCACCACAAAAACGAGCATCTGAGCGAAGCATATTTTGATTTGGGGAATATCTACGTGCAGTGGAAACGCTTTATAGAGGCGGAATATTACCTGAAAGAATTGATGTCCTATCCCGTTGCCGAGGACACCTTAATTCAAGCCCAATACTTCCTCGGCCTCATCTTCTTTAACCAAGGAAGATATAGGGAAGCAGAAGACCAACTGGACAAGGTCATAATCAATCCGGCTTCATCTCGGAAACCCTATTTTCGAGAAGCCCTCTTTTTGCTCGCTGAAATTCGGTTGAGGCTGTCTCACTTTGAAAAAGCAAGGCAAGCCTATCTCATGTTTGCCCGATTGTTTCCAAAGGATACCTTGTCCCCGGATGTGCTCTTTGGATTAGGCTGGTCCCAATACCGATCAGGGGATGTACAGGGAGCTATCCAGACGTACCTCCAGTTCAAGAAGAGATTCCCTGACTCGAAATTGGTCGCCGAAGTTCGGTTCCGTATGGGGGAAATGTACCTTCAACAGGAGGACTACACCGAAGCCCTCGAGGAGTTCAAAGGAGTGGTCCAGGATTTTCCAAAGAGTCCCGCATTCGGGAAATCCCTTCTCAACATGGCATGGTGTTATCTCAATGTGGGGCAATTCGAAGAGGCCGCCAAAATTTCCCATAAAATCTTGAAACTTCCCACCCACGAGAGGGAGAAGAGCCTATCCCAACTCATCCTGGGTGAAGTCAACTTTCACGAAAATAGATGTTCAGAGGCCCTCCCCTACTATTTCAACCTGATTAATATTCCCGAATATCGAGAAAATGCCCTCTTCAAAATGGCGAAATGCTATTTCCATGAGGGAAAATTTAAGGAGGCCTTAACGAACATTGAAATTTTGACCCTCGAATACCCCGATTTCAAAAGCATGCAGGAACTCCTCTTCATCAGGGGAGAGGCATCATCGAAATTAGAAGATTTCGATCTTGCCATTCGCAGCTATCAACAGATAATCAAGGCCGACAAGACGGGGAAGTGGACAACACATGCTCTATTCAATCTGGGGAAAATTTATATATTGCGGAGAGATCTGGAAAAGGTGAAGGAGGTTTTTCACCGGATTATCGAGGATTTTCCCGGCAGCCCTTTAAGCCCTGTAGCTGCCTTCCGACTAGGGACCATTTACTTCAACGAGGGAAATGAGGAAAAGGCATTGGATGCCTATACCCTTGCCCTGAAAACCGATGACAACCGCGTCTTGGCCGAGTCCTATTTTCGCCGCGGAGAGATCTATTTCAAGCAGGCCAATTACTCAAAGGCCATGGAGAACTTCATGGCCATCGAAGGGAATTTTAAGGGTCAAACGCCGTGGTACGAGCTGGCGCAATTTGAGGTGGGGAATATCCAGAGAAATTTGGGAAAGATCACGGAGGCAAAGGCCACTTACAAAAAGGTGCTGAAGGACTCAAAGGACCCGGAGTTGAAGGGTATCATCCAGAAGATGCTGGATGAGATGAAAATGGAGGAAAGCGGACAGTAGTGGATAACAATAGACTTAGGATTTCAGAAATGACTGAAATTGACCTGAAGGATGTGCTAACGATCGAGAGCCTTTGCTTCTCCATTCCATGGAGTCAGGAGATGTTCAGGTCGGAATTATCCCTCGATTTTGCCCACAATTTCGTCGGAAAGCTAAGTCTCAATGGAACTAGGAACATCCTCGTTGGTTACATTTGTAGCTGGTTGTTCCACGGTGAGGCCCATATATTGAATATCGCCGTACACCCGGATTATCGTCGCAGAGGTTTGGGAACGCATCTGATGCGATTCTTCATTGACTTCTGCGGTGGGAAGAAGGTGAAAACTCTAACCTTGGACGTTCGCACCTCAAACCATCCTGCCATTGAGATGTATCGGAAAATGGGATTTCGAAGACGAGGGTTGAGGCCCCATTATTATGCCGATAACGGGGAAGATGCCCTCATCATGACGTTGAAGTTGAACGGAATATAGGGCGATGAATTCTTCTCCATCAGAGACCAAGAAGGCCTGCACCGGCGCCGTTCAAGGAGGGACGACGGGACGGCGAACTTCGTCAACTCCCATGCCTGTATCCAAATCGTCGATGGTATATAAGCCTATCTTGTAAGGAATAGGGTCCAACACATTGAGGAACTGATGGGAAGTCTAAGGACACCATGAACAGAAGGTGGGAAATTTACCCTCCCAATCCATCGCTTCAGGAAACTTTTTCAAGGGAATTGGAAATCTTCCCCCTTACCGCCCAAGTATTGGTAAACCGCGGCATCAGTGAAATCGATCAGGCATATCAATTCCTCCATCCCAGTCTATCCCATCTTCATTCCCCCTTTCTCATGAAGGATATGGAGAAGGCTGTAGATCGGATTATCCAGGCGCTTTCGAAGCGAGACCATGTCTTAATCTATGGGGATTATGACGTCGATGGGGTAACCTCGACAGCCATTTTGACCCTCATCTTTCAATCTCTCAAATTCCCCCACCGTTATTACATCCCTCCGCGAATCGAGAAGGGTTACGGCCTCCACCTGGATATCATAGAGAAATTCGCCCAACAGGGGGTGAAGTTGATCATTACCGCTGATTGCGGCATCTCCGACATGGATGCGGTCAAGAAGGCTCAGAAGATGGGAGTGGACATCATCATCACGGATCACCATGAAGTCCCCAACGAGATTCCCCCTGCTTGTGCCGTCCTCAACCCGAAACAGGGGGATTGTTCCTTCCCATTCAAATCATTGGCCGGCGTAGGTGTGGCCTTCAACCTAATCATAGCCCTCAGGTCCAAGTTGCGGGAACGGGGCGCATGGAATGGTGGAGACATTCCCAACCTGAGGAGGTATCTAGACCTCGTGGCGATGGGAACGGTAGCCGATCTTGTTCCCCTTCTGGATGAAAATCGTATCTTCGTCCGGTTCGGTCTGGAGGAATTGACTCAGGGGAGCCGTCTTGGCATTCGGGTCCTGAAAGAGATCTGTGGATTGAAGGACGGTATCATCACAACGGGAGCTGTTGGATTCAAACTGGCTCCTCGAATCAACGCAGCCGGCCGCCTCGGGGAATCCCAGAGGGCGGTCGAACTCTTGGTGACCCAAGATCTGAAAGAGGCGGAGAGGATAGCCAGAGAGCTGAACCTGGAAAACAGCAGGCGACAGCGTCTGGAGGAGGAGATCCTGAAGGAGATCATGGGTTGGATCGGGGGAGATGACCGTCTACTCCAAAAAAGCTCACTGGTCTTCTCTTCTCAATCCTGGCATCCAGGGGTCATCGGAATTGTGGCCTCGCGGTTGGTGGAACAGTATTACAGGCCAACCATCTTGATCTCCCTCGATGGGGATCGCGGGAAGGGTTCGGGGAGGAGCATCGAGGGGTTCGATATATATGAGGGGATAAAGATGTGCAGCCCTCTGCTCGTGAGCTTTGGGGGCCATCGGTTAGCAGTCGGGCTCGCCATTGAAGGGGAGCAGATCGACGCGTTTAAGGGTCGGTTCGAGGAGCTCGTATCGCAAGGCTGTAAACCCAGTGATTTCGTTCCGAAGGTACGAATCGATTCGGAGGTAGCTCTCCCGCTCATTGAAAGGAATCTCATAGAAGAACTCTCCTCTCTTGCACCCTTCGGCCCCTCTAACCCCAAGCCGGTATTTTGCTCAAGGGAAATAAAGGTGTGGGATTCCAGGATAGTAGGGGAGAACAATCTGAAGTTGAAGGTTGAGGAGGATGCTATTTACGATGCCATTGGGTTCCAGATGGGGCACCTCTATCCCCTAGAATCGGAGCGAATCAGGATTGCCTTCGTCCCCCAGATCAACGAGTGGCAGGGAATGAAGAATATTCAACTGGAACTGAGGGATATCCTTATTCACGAATCCTCTTGTCGGCGACCCCCTCCAATAGAGGATTAAGATACGACTCGATATTGATCCTTTGATCCCTTGAAGCGGGGGCCTTCTTTGAAGAAGGGGCAGTCTGTTGCCGAATTATTTCTTCAAATTCTTCATGCATTTGCCATCTGCTCGGGTCATTCCACTCTCCATCCCCGGAGCCTATGATATTCCGCCACCATGATCTCCAGTTCCTCAGGCGACAGGTAGATGCTATCCCTCCCGGCTTTCTTGAAAAATTTCCCCGGAAGGGTATCNNNNAACCGTCTTCCAGTCACTGCCTCGATGAGATAGATAATGTCGTTCCATTTGAGATAATTGCGATAAAATTTACAGAGGAGGAGCATATCGAAAAGGGTCATCTGGTCCTCTACTTCTACCAAGGCCCGCACCCGTCCACGGACATCCTCTGTCTTGTATTTCCCGTTTATCTCATCGAGATAGAAGAGACTCTGGAGGTGGGCGGCTCCCCTCTGGGAGGTGGCATATGCCAGACCCATTCCCTTCAAGGGACGAGGATCAAATCCGGGAGGCTCCAAACCCTTTACATGAATGGCAAGATCTTCCAGTCCAAGGATGCGGGAAGCGTCTCGAACTCCCTCTGCCAGGATCGCGCCTATACCATCGCGATAAGCTATGCTTTGGAGTATTTCCTCAGTACGTTTCGTGTCGCCGAAGGGAAGGTTGAGATCCAATCTCCCATTTTGTGAGGCTTTCATGGCGAAGGCTATCACATTTCCAGCGCTCACCGTATCCAGCCCAAGTCGGTTACATAAGTCATTCAAATTGAGGATTTCCTCCAGGGAGCTAATTAGGCAAAGGCCTCCAAAAGCTGCTACCGTTTGATAATTAGGACCCGGTATCGTCAGTCCCTTATAGGGACCTTTCTTCACTTTCGTTCGCTTTCCGCACGCAAGAAAGCAATGGGGGCAGGAAATAGGCCTCACCTGGCAGGTCTTCTTGAGATGTTCAGCTGTGAGACATTCCCATCCCTGAACGGTCCCCTCTTCCCAATAGCGGGTGGGAAACGCCTTCATGGTGTTCATGATCCCCACCATCATGGGCGAACCGTATGTCCGGAACATGCGGGTCAATTCCTTTCCCTTCCCCTCGTCTCTCATCTGCTTGGAGAAAGCCTTCAACTTGGAAACATCTGCGGGTCTGCGATGTTCCGTACCATGGAAGACCATCCCCTTCAGCCTCTTTGAACCCCAAGCGGCACCAAGACCTCCCCGCCCGAAGGAGTGTCCTCCTTCGTTGATTACCATGGCAAACTTCACCCCTAATTCTCCCGCAGGGCCGATAACAAGGGCGGAAGCCTGTGGCTCTCCCACCGCGTCAAGCATCCTTTTCACACTTTGATCTGTGGGAAGGCCCCAAATGGACGATCCGTCTCGAAAAAATACTTCCTCATGGGAGATTTCAAGGAAAACAGGACCTACCGATTTCCCTTTTATGACGATAACGTCATTCCCCGTTCGAGAAATGAGAACCGCTGTCCTTCCACCACCATAGCATTCGAGGTACCCTCTCGTCTGGGGCGATTTGGTAAAGACCCCATAACGGCTGGAACCGTAAATTGGGAGGTCAACAAAGCATCCGTTGGAAAAGATGATGGGGATCTTCGGGTCGTTCGAGTCAATCCCTGGGGGGGTTTCCCGAGTCAGGAAAAAAGTTCCCATCCCTTTTCCCCCCAGGTAGTTCTCTATGAGGTCCGCGGGGATCGTTTCCCACGCCCAAGATTGGTTGCTCAGGTCAATACGAAGAAGCCTTCTGAAGAAACCCTCCATCGGTCTTTCGCTTCCTTCTTCGGGTTAGCGGGGTCATCTTTCAAGGCAAATGACAAATGACTCAACGCCAGTATCAGGATGACCACTGCTCGCCTCAGGGTCACCTACACTCGAAAATTATAACAAATTGCGCGGGTATCCTCCATGACCGTATTGACCACATTCCCCCATTTCTATTCTCTGAGGCCTACTATCATCAAGGCACATAAAAGATCACGAGGCATCTGTCTCCGGTACCTCGTTACGAGGGGTAGGATTATCGGCTCTTGTATGAAACTCTTTACGATATTTCTTTCGAGACATGACCATCTGAAAGGCTAGGATTAAAGGGATTGCATCCCGTCTTCTTTCCGAAGGTAGCTGTCTCTATTCGCCATCCGCGCTAAGAAAATCCCAAAGTCAGTAGTTTCACTACGTAAATTCTTGCGTGGGGAGGCCGTAAGGAAGATGCAATCGAAAAAGGGCAAGAGCGTCTCTCCCCTTAATAATGAATAGAAACATCACCGAGACGGCGTCGATTATGGGGGAATCGATCACCTTGAGAGGAGGTGGGGAATAGTATGAAAAAAATCTTCGAAAAATGAAAGGCATCGTGGTTTGAGGGCATCACGGCTTTCCTTTCCTCAGTTCCCCTGTTCCCGGTGTCCATACAAGAACTGAGGGGTGTCTTCATCTGTTAACCCTGTTTTCCGGGACAACCCCCTTCAAGAAAAATACGAGGGTTTCCCGGGGTAAATGCCCTGCCCACCCTCCACAGTTATCCCCACGGAAATGTGGAGGATTCCCAATAGGCCGCTATGGTTCTAGACCACATCCTTCATGACCTTGGGAGAGATGAAGATCAGGAGATCCTCCTTCTGAAAGCTCTTCTTTTCGGACTTAAAGAGCCAGCCGAAAACGGGGATTCTGGAGAAGAAGGGGATTCCGCTGACTTGTGTGCCCTCATCTATATCGTAAACCCCCGCGATGACGATTATGTCGTTGTCCCTGACCAGGGCTTCAGTTACGGCTTCCTTCTTCTTGATGGTGGGAACGCCCTGAACCGTTCGATCGAAATCCGGCTCATCATTGGAGACCTTGATCTTCAATTTGATGTTCCCATCGTTGGTTACGTGGGGGGTTACGGTCAGTTTCAGGTTGGCCTCGATGAACTCCGTCGTCACCGTGCCCTCTTCGGTTATCTTCAGATAGGGGATCCTATCCCCTCGTTCAACGTAGGCCTCCGTATTATCCAGGGTGGCGATCCTCGGACTTGATATGACCTTCCCCTCGCCCGTATTCTCCAGGGCTTGGAGGGTAATATCGAGAGCTCTCAACCCCGCGGTACTCGAGAGCCATCCGAAACTGATAGCTCCCTGTGGGGCATCCACGGGGAGGCTAATCAGGGTATCGGTCCCGAGAAGCCCTCCGGAGACCGTGGATGTCCCCTTGGGGTTTGACCTGGATCCGTGCGTCTTTGTGGCACTTCCCCCCCAAATTACTCCGAGCTCCCTGGTAAAATCGGCGGCTGCTTCGACGATCCTCGCCTCGATGAGGATTTGAGGGGTCTTGGTATCTAGGGATGTGACCAATTCCTTTGCCTCATTTATGGTGGACCTGATATCCTTAACGACGAGCATGTTAGTACGTTCATCTACGGTGACGCTCCCCCTTTCGGTCAAGATCTCCTTGACCTGGTTTTCTAGCTCCTTTGCCGTGGCGTAGTTCACGGGTATGAGCTCCGTGCTCAAATCCTCCAACTTCTCCTTGGTCCTCCGGGCAGCTAGCGCCTCTTCCTCTTCCTTTTTCAATTTGTCGATGGGGGCCACCCGGATTACGTTACCGATCCTCACCTTGCCCAAATCGTTGGATTGTAAAATGATATCCAAGGCTTGATCCCACGGGACGTCGACGAGGCGTATGGTAACCTTACCCTTTACATCTTCAGCGGCGATGATGTTGAGATCGCTCACCTCGGCGATCAATCTCAGGATATTGTTGATATCGGCGTCCTTGAAATCCAGGGATAACTTCCTCCCCGTGTACCGCTTCTGGGCGGCCATCGAATCCAGGATGCTTTCCCTTTCCTTCAAAGGCTCCGGAGGGATTTTCTCTTTTTCAGCCCCTTTTTGCACGGGGGCAGCAGCCTCTTTTTGAGTCCCTTTTTCGGCAGGAACAACAGCCTCCTTTCCGGCTTTCGGGCCTTCCTGAGCAATCTTTTCGCTTTTGACAGCCCCTGGGTTCTCTGGGGGTTTCTCTGCGCCCTCGGCAGCCTCAACCTTGACCACCTGAGATTCCGGTTTTACCCCTGGGGTTTCAGTCACCTCAGCCTTCGCCAGCTGCGACTGATGTGGTTCGGTTTCCCTGGTGGCTTGTCCATGGCCGATGGGCTTTACCGGTTTCTCAAAATCCAGGTAGATCCTTTTGCCTTCCTGTACTGCCTCGAAATCCACACCTTCCCTGAGGCGAACAATGATCCTTACATCCCTGGAAGTCTCCGACTTCACATTGTAGAGGCTGATATAATCAACGGCACTGTCAAAAGCCTTGGTATCCACCCCCCTCTTCAGTCTTTCTGGCACCCTCATCTTTTTCAGATCAAGGGCCACCGTCCTTTCGGATATTTTGAAGACATCGTAGGTGGCCGCATCAGAGGTGGAGATGATAATCCTGGATTTGTGGTCCATCTGTTTGAAATCGATTCCAGTCAACATCCCCACTGTCTCGACCTTCGGGGGACCTCCCTCCGTCAGACCAAAGGAGACAACCAATCGGTTCTCGGCCTTATTGATCTGAAACCGTGGCACTTGGGGTGTAACCGAATCGAAAACAAATCGGGTCTTGTTGGGATGTTTCCCCACTCGTACCCTTTTCAGGAGGGGGTGGTCAACCTGGATAATGCTCTTCGGAACTTCCTTTTTCACATTCCAGATATCGATTACGAGGCGCGAAGGCTTTCCCAGTTTGAAGGAGTTGTAATTCTCTATCTTTCCGTCCGCAATCAAAGTTACGTGTACCGCTTTCTCACTTTTATCTATGTTAATTTGGGTGATCTTTTCCGCCTTCGCCTTTACCTCCAGGGCCTCCGGAGGGATCTTCTCCTCAGCCACCTCCACCTCCTCCTTTGCCTCCAGCACCCCCGCTCGCTCCACATCCACAAAGAGCTTCTTCTCGACTTTGGTGATGTTGTAGTTGACCGTCTGGGTTAAACCAATTTCAATCCTCCCCTTGCCCTCAAATTGACCGATGTCGATCTGCGTCAAGGTGCCATTGTTCACCTCGATGGGAACGGGGATAGCCTCAAATTCACCGTTGGGAACATCGATGGCGATTCTGAGGGGATCCGTCAATAGCTTAAAGAAGGTATATTTCAGGGGTTCGGATCCCTCTATTATGACACGGGTGTAATTGGGTTCCTCACGGAAACTGATCTCCTTGATCTTGATCGGCACACCCTCCAATGTCTCCGGTGCCATTAGTTTTGTTGGTCCACGAGCACAGCTACCGAGAGCATAGATGGAAAAAATGAGGCCCAAGGCGCAAACCCATCGAACTGGCTTCTTAAAGAATAAAGGTTTCATTTTACTCCCCCTTCCTCAGGCTTTTTAAAACGGATAGAAATCTCTCTCTCTTTGATCTCGCCGAATATATTCTTGTGCGTTTGTTTGATGATTACTCGATCATCGTGGATCTCTTTAACGCGCCCGTTCTCACGGCCGATGAGGGTTCCCTTGGTGATAATAAACCCCTTTCCGCCCGCATCTTCCACCAAAGCCCGATATCCCGCCGGTGCCTTCAAAATCCCCACGAGCTTCAATTCGCTCACGTCATACCGCTGAAGAGGGGTAAGGCGGGCTGTGGGGGTCTGTTTCCTGGGTCCCAGGGTGATAAAGGGTTTAAACGGGTCACGTTTACCCGCTGGGTTATAGGTATAGACTGGTCCCTTCTTTTGATCCGTAACCTTTTCCGCCGCCTCTTCTGCCACCTTTTCTTCCTTCTTTTCGGCCGGTACCCTTTCGCGTCTCTGCCTCTTTACCACGGTCGGTTGAGCGGGTTTCGATCCGCCCTCACAACCCCAGATGAGGAGAAGGGCAATACCCGCAACAACGAGGGTTTTGAGGTAGTATCCCCCCATGAGCTTATTTCTTGAGCACAAATTTCGGTAACTTTTCACTGCCCTCCTCCTTGGCCCCCCTCCTTGGGTTCCTCCACGGTCTCGAGAAAACGAAACGTGGTAGCCAGACACGAGGTCTTCAGCACTGTTTCGTCTCCCGTGTACGTTACATCTCCCATGGAGAAGTTGAGGATGTTTATGATTCTGTCCAGTTTGCTGATCTTATCGAAAAAGACGGCCACGTTGTGATAGCTCCCCAACATGGTCAACTCCAAGGGAACCCGGGCATAGAATTCCTGCGATTCCGCGGATTTTGCTTTGCCGGATTTTTGTCTGTCCATTGCTTTGGGCCCTGTTCCGCCTTTGGGCTCTGTTCCGACGCGCTCCTCCGGTTTTGGTTTAAAGAGGAGAAATTCCAATCCCGATCCTTTCCCCAAGCTTGAAATATTTCGGAGGAGGCTTGGAATCTCTTTTTTGTTGGGGAGTTGGGCCAGGGCCAAGGTAAGCTGTCTTTGCAAGCTCTCGTCCTCTTTCCGAAATTTCGCCAGCTCTCGGTTGACGGCCTCGCTCTCCTCCAACTCCTTATTTAATGTGCCCAGCTCTCTCCTCAAGCCATTCAACCTGTCCTGCTGGGGGAGATGGAGGAGATAGACNNTAACCACTACGAATGCGAGTAAAATAAGGAGCTTCTTCGACGTGGGTAACTTGACAATGGAATCTATCGAAACAGCCATGATATCCCCCTTTACTGTAGCACGGTACTGGTGATGGTAAATTTCTTGATGTTGACATCGGCCCCTTGAGGTTTGAACCGTTCGGTAACGATCAATTCGACACCGCGAAAATATTTCGAGCGTTGAAGATTGGTCATGAAATTGGCGATCACCTCATCGTCCAGCGCCCACCCCCCTATTTCTAATTGAGATCCCGATTTCTTCAGTGAGCGGAGAGACATCTTATCCGGCATGTGAGTGCTCAATTCATCCAAGATCTTAACCGGCATCGCTTTATTCTTCTTCAATTCATTGATGACGGCCAATTTCTTCTCAAGAAGCTTTATGTTCGCCCTATACTTCGCAATCTGTTGCTTCAGAGCCCTCAGCTTCTCTAACTTCACCTTCTGATCGCTGATCTGACTCTGCAGCCCTTTCGATTGGTTCCAGTATATCCATTGAAAGAGCCCGATGATGATAAAGAGCGCTACTAGGACAAAGACGAAAATCGAGATTTCCTTCCGGAGGCCTACCCTCCTCCTAACAGCCCTCGCCATTAATAAATTAATTCGTATCATTTGTCCCCTACCCTCCTTAAGGCTAGGCCAACACTGACGGCCATAATTGGTTCCATTTCCTTGAGATAATCAATGTCCAAATCCCCCTTGGAACAGTTGATTTCCTTGAAGGGATTGGCAATCTCGACGGGGATGCCGGCCTGTTGCTCAATGACCTTTTCAATACCACTTATCTTCGCGCAGCCTCCGCTCAAAAATACCTTATCGACTTTTTCCTGGGAGCTCGTTGAGTGGAAGAAGTCCAATGATTTCGCAATCTCGGTGGCCAAAGAGTTTAAGGACGAATTGAGCACTTNNTTGAATCTCCTCGGTAATGGAGTTTCCACCCGTAAATATGTCCCTGGTGAAGGAAGAAACCCCTCTTTTTAGAATATTGATATTCGTTACACTCGCCCCGATATTAGCAAGCGCAATAATCTCACCTCGAGCTACGGGGTAATTCAACTCGAACATATTTTCGATGGCAAAGGAATCAATATCAACGATAATAGGATTTAAGCCCGCCTCGACGATCACGGACAGATAGTCATTGATGATGTCCTTTTTTGCCGCCACCAATACAACGTCCATCAATTCCTCGTTCCCCTCAGTAGGACCAAGAATTTGAAAATCGAGGTTTACGTCATTGATGTCAAAGGGGATATAGCGCTCCGCTTCCCACTGGATAGATTCCTCGAGCTCATCTTCCGTCATCACGGGGATGTTTATCTTCTTGACGATTACGGAATGACCGGATACTGAAGTCACCACATCCTTGGTCTTTATCCTCAAAGCACCGGCCAACCCTCTGATCGATTCAACGATGGTTACTGAATCCATGAGGGCTCCATCGACAATGCCCTCTGGGGGTAAGGGAGCAATACCGAAGTTCTTCAACTGATAGCCCCCCTTCAGCGCTCCCAGTTCCAGCAATTTAATGGAACTGGAGCCGATATCTAATCCGACCACGTTGCCTTTTCTTGAAAATAGCATGGGTTTGCTCCTTCCGTCTGTGTTCAATCCCCCGCGAGTAAATCATGCGTCTTTCGACGAACTCAATACGAGCAAAATACTTGATCGAATTCGCCAGTCGAAGCACTAGGCTGCAGCAAGAGAATACTTCTTGAGTTTCTCCCTCAAGGTGGACCGAGAGATCCCCAACATCCTTGCGGCCTTCGATTTATTCCCATCCATCATCATCAGGACATGACGTATGTGTTTCTTCTCCACGGCTTCCAGGGCGAGACCCTCGGTTTTGTCTGATGCGTGATCATCGACGCCGGCTATTTGACCCTTCCTGAGCTCAATGGGCAAGTGATCAGGAAGTATCTCATGGCCATTGGATAAGATCATCGCCCGCTCGATAATATTCTTCAATTCCCTTACGTTCCCCGGCCATTGATAATTGAGCAAATACTCCCTTGCCGCCTCCGTTATACCCGTTACGTTCTTCCCCAATTCCTTATTGTTTTCCTCAATAAACAGGTTCGCCAAAAGGAAGATATCTTCCCTTCTCTCCCTCAGGGGTGGCATTTCAATGACCATGACCTTTAAGCGGTAATACAGGTCCTTTCTAAACTCTCCCGCATTGACCAAGGCTGATAAGTCTTTGTTGGTGGCAGCTATGATTCGGACATCAACGTTGATCTCCCTTTCCCCTCCCACCCTCATGAAGCTTTGGCTTTCCAGAACCCTCAAAAGCTTCGTTTGTAGGTAGGACTTCAACTCAGCTATTTCATCCAGGAAAACCGTTCCCCCATTGGCCAGTTCAAAAAGGCCTTTCTTCGTTCCCTTGGCATCGGTGAAGGCTCCCTTTTCGTAACCGAACAGCTCGGTCTCTAGCAAGTTTTCAGGGATCGCGCTGCAATTGATCTTCATCAGTGGCTTATTGGCCCTCCTACTCCTATTGTGAATAGCATTTGCAGCCAATTCCTTTCCCGTTCCACTCTCCCCCTGAATCAAAACGGACGTCCGCGGGGTCTGGCTAATCATCTCGATTAGCTCCATGACATTTTTTATAAGGGGGCTATTGCCATAGATTTCTATGCCCTGGTGCTTTTCCGTCCCCTGCCGCCGTAACTGGCGAACTTCATTTTTTAGGTTCTGCGTCTCCAGGGCCTTTTGGATAAGGATTTTCAGCTCTTCCAACTCAAAAGGCTTATCGATGTAATCGTAAGCCCCTGACTTCATTGCCATGACTGCGGTTTGGACATCGGAATAGGCGGTCATTACGATAACCATCAGGTCGCTCTCAATCTCCTTTATGCCTTTTAGAACATCAAGTCCATCCATATCGGGAAGTCGGATATCCAGTAAAACCAAGTCAAATAATTGCTCCTTAACAGAAGATATGGTTTGTCCCCCTGTCTCAGCGGTAGAAACCATATACCCCCTTTTTTTGAGGACATCGGAGAGCGTTTGGCGCATGACCTCATCATCATCAACAACTAATATGGCTGGTTTCATTCTCTCCTCTCATCGGGCTATTTCGGCAGCGTAAGGATAAAGGTCGTTCCCTTATCCACCTTACTTTCGACCCTTATGCTCCCTCCATGCTTCTTGATGATTTGATACGTGATGGATAACCCCAAACCAATTCCCTTTGGGCGAGTGGTGAAAAATGGATCGAAAATCTTGTTGATATCCCGAGCCGGAATTCCTCTTCCCGTGTCGGAAATCGATATTCGAACGTAATCCCTACCGGGGTTCACTAATGGGGCCAATGCGATGGGCTCCGTTTTAATTTTCAGCTCCCCACCATTTGGCATCGCTTGTATCGCGTTCAGAAAAAGATTGAGGAAAACTTGGTGCATCTGATTAAAGTCCATCCTGACCTTCGGGAGGTCGGGGGCATACTCCTCCGTAAAATTGATGCCCCTGTTGGCGATATCCTTGATGAGAAGCGGAATGATCTCATTGACGATGTCCCTGATATTACAGACCACCGGGTTCAACTTCTGAGGCTTGGCGAAGGAGAAGAAAGTTTTCAGCAGACCGTTCAGCCGATCGATTTCCTTGGTGATCCGATTCAGATACTCCCTCTTGGGATCATCCTGCCCCATCTCCTCACCCAATGCTTGGGCCGTGGTTTTTATCCCAGCCAAGGGATTTCGAATCTCGTGGGCGATTCCTGAGGAGAGCTCACCCAAGGATACCAATCGATCCATGCGGATCATCTCCTCCTGGAGTTTGAGAACATTGGTCATGTCCCTGAAACTGATGATCTTACCGATTTTCCCGCCACGGGGATCCAGGTGGTTGGTGATATTAAACCCAATGGGAATTTGAACCTTGTCCTTTCTTATTATGATGCCTTCCCTTCTCGAATGCATTTCATCTTCATTCGTAAAAGGAGTGGGCATCATCTGCTTCTTCTCCCTCAGGGAAAATATCGTCAGGGGTTTTCCAACAACCTCTTTCCGTGAGTATCCCAGGATTTTCTCCGCCGCTCGATTAAAATAGGTGATCTTGTCCTTTGTATCCACGAGAATGAGGCCGCTGCTAATACTCTGAATGAGGCTTTCGGCAAAGGCCCTGAGCTGCTGAACCTCCTCGTTCAGCCTCTGCACCTCCAACTCCACGGCCTTTAATGCATCACCCCCATGAACCTTTTCCCTCAATGACTCTGAAGATTGTCGTGTTGTCATATCTATTCAATCACTTCTGAGGGCCTTTACCGATTAACAATCAGATCTGAGCGCGGGCCTTTAATCCCTCTATGTTCAGGATATAAACCATTCTGCCGCTCTCCAGATTCGATATGGCCGCTATATACTTCGACCCCTTTTTCTCCTGCTCCGACGTCTTTACGAACAGGCTTTTATTCCTCAATATCCTATCCACCAATACTGCGATAATTCGGTCACCCTCCCCCGCAAAAACAATCCCCTGGGACCTCTGCCTTCCTGTTGTACCGAGGCTGAATATCTCGTAAAGCTTGACCAGGGGGATTCTTTTCCCCTTGAGCGTAACGGAATCCTGCAAGGCGATATTCTTAGCGAAACCATCGGCAAGGTTATAGGATTTAATCACGAAGTCGCTAGGAATACCAAATATTCGATTTTGAGTCTCAACGAGCAAAACCCTCTCTACCCCATACAGCCTTTGCCCAAATACTTCCCTCTGAAACTGCTCGGAAATGTCGCCCAAACCCTTGAAGCACGTCCTCAGGTAGGCCCGGATTTTTTCCAGTTCATCCGATAGTCCCATCATCCCGTCATCGAATATCAACTCTTCCTTCATTCCTTTGAATTGATGAAGGGCTCTCCCCAATCGGTTTTCCCCTTCGCATAACGCCATCCGATCTCTTTCCAAATCCGAACAGAGCTTCTGAAATATCACGTCTCGAGGCTTGCCCTTTCTTTCACCACCTTCTAGTCCCAAAAGTTGAAAGTGGGAATTGATGCCTTCAACCACTAAGTTCTTGAATATCGTCTGCTCCCCCTTTTCCGTGGTCAGGAATTTTATGACTTCCTTTCCATCTTGCAAGAATCTCAGTGCTTCCGGCGTAATGCTCTTTTCATCATTGAGTAAGTAAAGCGAAACCTTACCCATCATGTTGATAACCCTCAAAAGGGAATCGTTATCCCTGTAAGCGGCTTTCAATCCACCCAAAGCCGCAATAATCCTCTTGAGGATATCGCTACTGAATTCCCACTCCAGGGAAAGGAGTTCTACTTCTAAAGTCTCAACTCCCTTGGGCAGCTTTTTTTCTTCTAAAGGCTTTTCGATGCGTTCGGTTCTCGTCGGGGCCGTTCCGATCTCCTCCATCACGGGTTCGGGCTCTGGAGTGACTGCCGTCTCTTCTTTTAGGGGTTCGGCGTCTGGGGTGATCGCCTTAAGCTCTTCATGCTCAAGGGACTCCTCCATCACCTCGGGGGATATGTCGGGAATGGGTTCTGCCTGTATGGGGACGCCCGCTTTCCTCCCCGTCGGCCCGGTCCCTTCATCGGCACCCTCTTCCACGAAGAGGGAATCCACCGCCGATTCGATCTCTTCATCCAGATCTTCCATACCGTCTTTTTTCATAAAAACCCAACCCTGTCCGAAGAAGGTGTTCCCGGAAATCGTTTAAAGTCGATCCATGGAGAGAACCTTTCGACTAACATCCTTTACAACCAATTTACTGATTTCCCTCAATGTCTCGAAAACCCCGAACCCTTTCAAAGCACTGGCCTCGATTGCCGGAACCTTAAGCATCGAGTTCAGATCCTTTTCGAGGACCTCCACGGGAAGAAGTTCGGAGTCGGTCCCCCCTAAATCCCTCTTATTGTACTGCATGACTAAAGGGACAGTTCGAATGCTCAGCCTCTTTTCGGCCAAGTTCTTGGCTAAGTTGATCAGGCTCTCGATATTCTTCTTTCGCTGCACCTTGAGGGAATCCGCGACGAATACTACCCCGTCCACGCCTTTTAATACCAGCTTTCTGGTGGCATCGTAGTGAACCTGTCCCGGAACCGTATAGAGCTGTACCCTGATGTCGAAGCCCCTAATCTTGCCGAGATTGAGTGAGAGAAAGTCGAAAAAGATGGTCCGATCTCCTCCCTTCGTATCGATGGAGACCATTTTTCCCCTGGTCTTGTCTGAAGTCGTGTTGTAGATATATTGCAAATTGGTGGTCTTACCGCAGAAACCGGCCCCATAATAGACGATCTTGCATTGAATCTCATCTTTACTGAAATTGATAAACGGCATACGAGATCACTCGGGGTTCATATATTTAGATCTTTCGAAAATCGAGGAAAAGATCTCTAAGAGTTCATCGGTAACCTTGTTTACCCTCAGCCTTACCAATCCAAGGGAGGTCTTATTATCGAAGATAGTTACTACGATGAGATGTTCACCTACCCCCGAAAAATAGATATTTTCCTTATTTCCCTTATGAAAAAGGAGGTTGAACTCCTCTTCACCGAGGAGTTTTGCAATTTCCGCGGTTGCCCCGAAGTTAGCTGCCGTCAGGGCCGACAGCGCTGAAACATCCACCGCTGCGGGATTACCACTATGTGCGATCAATTGCCCGGACCTGTCGATAAGGAATACGCAATGCGCTGCTGCGCTTGCTACCATCTTGTTCAGACACTGATCGATCTTTGCTATGTCTTTACCGGAGAGAATAATATTCATCTTTTCGTAACAAAGTGTCTGCCGAAAATCTCAGGCAAAGCTCCCTCAAGGTTGAATTTTTTAATCTCTCTTCTGAAGTCGACCCTAATCTGATCCAGTTCCTTCTTTAACTGATCCAATATCTTTTTTTTGGAGAACTTATTTGAGAGGGCTTCTATCGTTAGCCCTAAACATTCTCCCAATCCTTTGGTCAACTCATGGACATCCGTATTTCCCGTAAAGACGATTTTTCCGTCTTCATACTTGAACTCCGCGTCGAAAGGATCTAAAAAAGGATACTCATTGGACTTCTCTACCAATGCCTTTTTCAACTCGGAACTGAAGGTCCCCTTCTTTATTAATCCATCGACAACCGTCTCCATGGTGGAGATGGTATCTTGGAGTACCTTCAACAAGTCTTGAAGGTCGCCCCCTTCAATAATCTCTGCCACGTTTTCCGAAGATGTGGGGAAATCAGCTCGGTAGACATGGAAAACGACCCCGGCCCCCTGAGCGTCTTCCAAGATCCGGCCGAGAAGGTTTCTTCCCGAAATGAGGTGTCCGTCCTTCCTGGTAAGGATCGTTTCGATGGGCTCCCCCTCTTGAAAGAAGATCACTCCAGTCCCCTTGCCATTCTTTAAGGCGATTTCGATATACCCCGTATGTCTTGCGTCGCCCAACTTATCTATTAATCGTTGCAGGCTCGTGAAATCCGTGGAGAGATCCTTATAGAGGATCTCGCGTTTCAGCGTACTGGCCAAAACGGTAACCATTTCAGGGGAGAGTTGATAAACGCTGATCACGCCGTCTTGCTCTTTTGCTTTGGATATGATATTGGTGATGGCTCGCTGTCCGATTCTCTTTCTGTCGCCCATCTGCTCGATAGCATTAATGACATCCCCCGAATCCATAAAGAGGAAGGCTTCATAATCCAAAAAGCCGATTTTGATATATCCACTGAAATCCTCCGACTTCAGTGAAAGGAGCAAACCATTGAGGTTTGTATAAGAGGTGCTCAAGTTCTTATGTATTACTTCCCCTTTTGGAAAGATCATACCCCTTCTTATCCCTTCCCCTGTCCGACATTATCCATCGCTCTTTTCAATAGAGCGAGGAAACGGTCGAAATGGGCTCCTCTTTTCAATACGATTCCGCAATAGTTGGACCCGTGCTTGAAGATCATCTTCCCCTGCGGGACATTTCCAAGGAGTAATCGATTAAGCTTACCCATTCTGAAGAAGTTTCCCAGCCTCTCCCCAAATACCCCTAGGAAAGCGGTCAATACCCCTTCCTCTTCTATTTCGGCCATGGCTTCGCAGGCCTCCACCTTCCCACTTCTAGATGCGACTATGACTCCCTCGCATTCCGAGATCTCCATGATCTGCTTGCACATTCGATGGGATTGATCCGCTTTCTCCGGTTCTGCTTTTTCCTCTTTCCCTTCCAAATGGTCAAACGCCCTATCCACTTGGCTTACCGGGGTCTCCTTGTCCCTTGTCCCTACCGTGTTCTCAATTTTCGAACTTACCGTTCCTCCTTCGTCTTTCCTCTTCATTCCCTCCACCAACAAGTGTTCCCAGGTCGAGGAAATGGTCTCACTAGGTGGAAGAACTCCGATATTGGATACAAATTTCCCCTCCTGCCACCCAAGGATAGTATAGAAGGCCTCTTCTCCTACCATATCATCGCATTCTGCATGGACGATCTCCCCGTCGTTGAAGTAGATTATTCCCCTGTGATCGTCTTTCGTAATGACCAAAGAGGTCGTTACCCTGCCGAGACAATTCATTTGAACGATATCGGTCAATTGGAGGTCGAAGAGTTTCCCCTCGAACCCCCCCCTTTCCTTGATGAGATCCAAGATCAATTTTCTGATTTCATTGATTTCAAAAGGTTTTTCGATGTAATGGAGGGATCCCCTTTTGCTAGCCTCCTTTTGAACTTCCGAAGACCCATAGGCCGTCATGATGATCACCTTCGTCTTTGGAAAATCCCTCCTAACTCGAACCAACAGGTCCAGACCGTTGATATCCGGCATTCGAATGTCCGAAATAACCAAGTCAATGGGCATTTTGCTCAAAACGTCGAGGGCCTCTTTTCCGTTGTTAGCGATCTCTACTCCGTATTTATCCCTGTCCCTTGAAAGGCTTTTAGCCATACTCCACGTGAGGGTCTCCTCGTCGTCCACGATGAGTACTTTTTTCAACTCCCTTGTCATGTTCTCCTTCCCATTTAATTTCAGCCGAAACTCACCCAGAATTGCGCTTTTTCCTCAATCGCTCTATAGCCGCCTTTAGGCTCTCCTGCATTCTATCGAAAGATTCGGCAAGCATGCCAACTTCATCGCTGGAATGTATCTCGATCTTGGTGTCCAATTCTCCTAGGCTCATCCGGTCGGCTACATTTGTCAGGTATATTATTGGCTTAACGATTGTTCTCGAATAAATGGAGGTGACCAAGATGACCACGATGAGGGAAACACCCATCACAATGAGGAAGGGGATGCGTGTCCTTTCCACCTTGTTCATGATTCGTTGCTCGATCTCTTTTGCCGGCTTGGAGAACTCATCAATAGACGTGGTAGCCGCGACAATTAGATCGGTTCCCCCGATGGGAGTGCAGAACATGTACTTGCGCCTCCACACCCCATCGGGATCATTCCAGTCATAGGAACCTTCAATGCTTCCCTTCAAACTCGCCTCTAAGATCGACCGGAATTCGGGGAGTTTTTCGGCTAACTGAAGAAGGTTCCTCCCGACGACCTTAGGGTTTTTGTTGAAACGGCTAATGGCCTTATTGTCGTGAACGGATGTATATCCCGTTTTCCCCACACCCACTTTTTGTACGGCTATGGCCTTGAGGGCGGGCGAGTTATAGAAATCCACTTTGCTGAAATGTGGATGAGATCTAATGAATATCTCCATCTGTTTGGCAACATCCAGGGCCTTCTGCTTCACCATCTTCTCCCCCAAATCGTTGAGGGATCGGCTGCCTTCCCTTGTAGTTATGGATTTAATATCCTCGATCTGCAAGATGTAAATATATCCAATAACGATAAATGAAATGACGAGGGGAATTAAAATCCCAATGGTTAATTTGGTTAACAGGCTGATTCCCCTCCTTCGCGTTTCCCCCATGCCCCGGTCTCCTTATTGTTGAACGATAATGGTTTCCGATATCGCCCAATATTGCAATCACGCTCCTTTGAAACTTTATTCTCTTGTCTCCATCAGTTGTCTTCTTATCCTCCCCGCGCATCTCCATCAGGCCTAAGTGGATGGACTCATATCATCAGGCACCAATTGATCGAGGATCTCCCGGTATTCCCGATCCAAATACTCTTTTTGGAGTAACCTTCTCCTCCTCCACTCACCCTTTTGAAGCAGTTCCTGCATTTTCGAATTCTGCTTTATCTCAGAAATGACAACATCCATCTTCGATCTCAACATGGAAATGTCCACGTTTGGATCGCAAAAAACTACCACGGTAAAGTTCTTAAGGCTCATTATGATCACTCTTCCATCTTCAAAGAGAAGCTCCAAGTTCTCCGGACTCCTGCTCAAGTTCTCAAGTAAACCGATCACTTGGGTTACCTCTTTTCCCACCATTGCCAGATGCTTCATAAAGACGATTGGCATCTCCCTCGCTAGTATCCTCCCCATGTTGTCACAAAGGAAGTACCCCCACACTCCCTTTATGGAATTCATCTCCGTGAGCTTATCTTCCATCGATAGTAACCTCTGGATTCATAGTTATACTGCCAAGCAAAATGAATGCCAAATATTGTCTCTTAAAAAAAATAATCTAAATTCCTTATATTATTAGATTTTTTTTATTATAGCTAAATTAATAAATGACAAGATCACCGAAAAAGGTTCATATGGTGAGCGAAATGATCAATTTTTAGCCATCTTTTCGGCGCACCAAAAGTGTACTATTTTAAACCGATCATTAATACCAGCCGAAAGTGAGCAACTGAGAATTAAAATAAGTATCCAAAAAATTATGTAAAAACAGAATACTACGTTAATATCTAGATAAATTACTTTAAATTATTTCTTTCATGTATCTAGTGTTAAAAGAATAATTTCGTGAGCATGGTTGATTTTCGACCATATGGACAAAATTTGTTCATATGGGGTGGAGGGAAAAGTTCGAAAATAGTCCACCCCATACATGGACTTCCCCTTTTTTGCGCCTTGACTTTTATCGGGTCTTTATGTAATAAATTGTTCTAATAAAAACCTCTCATTTGGTTTACGGTCTTGAATTTACCCAAAGAAAACCTCTTCGAAATCGCTCAAAAGTACATAAAGAAGGGGCAACATAAAAAGGCCATCAAGGAATACCGCAAAATCCTTAATGGAGACCCCAAGAATATACGGGTTCGACTGAAATTGGGTGACTTGTATCTTAAAAATGGACACAAGGATAAGGCCATTGACGAATATATGACAGTCGCCCAGCAATACGAGAATGACGACCTCAATTTTAGGGCTACGGCTATCTACAAAAAGATACTCTACCTTGATCAACGCTTAGTCGATGTTTATCATAAGTTGGCAAATCTCTATTTAAGGGAAAACCTGGTAGGCAGTGCCCGATTACAATATCACAATATCCTCAAAATCCAACCCAATGACCCCGTTGCCTTAGAGGCATTGGAAAGAATTGAGCAGCATAGGGTTAAGGCTGAAACCCAATCCCAGGAAGGCCCAATCATAGAACTACCCCCAATGGCCGACGAACCCCATCCGGAACAAACCCCTCCTCCTCGTGAGGAACGAACCGATGAATCCCCTATTCTTGCACCGGCCGAAATTGTTCAGGATACTGATAATAAGGAATTCGAGACACACTACCACCTGGGTATTGCCTATAAAGAGATGGAATTGATCGATCATGCCATTGCCGAATTCGAAACCGCATCGGCGGCCAAGGAGAAGAGATTCGATTGTCTGGTGATGTTGGGAATGTGCTTTATGGAAAAGGAAGAATACGATAAAGCCATCCATTATTTTAACGACGCCTCTCATGTGAAAAAACTCAACAGGGAAGAGGTAATTAGGCTGCAATATCGGCTGGGGTTAGCCTATGAGAATAAGGGTATGGCACAGGAAGCCTTAAAAGCCTACCACCAAGTGATCAATCTGGACAGGGATTTTTCGGATGTAAGGAATAGAATTGAGCGTCTAAAGATCGTTTCATGAAATCGGTTTCCCGCCCTCAATCTACGAAAACGACATCAGGACACGGATTGTAACCTGCAGTGGCAACCGTCGCTAACGGAACACCTGCCTCCAGGAATCAATCCTTATTCTCTCCCCCAAGAGCTTCACCGTGATAGCATGGATCGTGGTATCGCTGGTCTGGATGATGATCTGATTGTCCGTGGGGTTGAAGATGATATCCGAAGGGAGCCCGTGGCCTATGGTAATGCTCCTGGGGACGGCTCCGC
>JABAOC010022442.1_pt1 | contig 28769 bp, 24 predicted proteins | sample 7062161 | NCBI WGS metagenome assembly JABAOC01 (sample SAMN14538625, study PRJNA623070) | marine sediment metagenome | biome: marine biome [ENVO:00000428]; feature: marine pelagic biome [ENVO:01000023]; material: deep marine sediment [ENVO:00002113] | place: India: Gulf of Khambhat ... | reverse complement strand
AGAAATTGCAGGAATTATAGAGAAGTTAGCTTAATATCAGCATTTCTTGCAAGTTGCGCAGGGGGCTTCTTGATGATATTTCGAACTCCCTTGGTTTTTCAGAACCGCTATTATTGGATTCCGTACTTTGTGGTGTTGTTCCTTGCAGTCTTCATGAAGACCGAGAATCACCTTGGGTCCTATGTTTCGCTAAGCTCCAGGCAAATTTCATAAAGACAGGGAAATTTTCTTTTGATGAAAGGATTTTATAATTGAGAATCTGCCGAGTATCTCCAACTTATCCCAGAAATACAAATCCCGGGTCGGGTCTGGTGGCATATTATTTGTCCAGGTATGGACAGAACAAAACCTTATTCATTACTAGAAAGAGATGGGGGAACCCTGTTAAGTCAGAGCCAAATGTAATTCTTATAGAGGTGTCATATCCGGAATTTAGAATGCCCGCTAAACCTAATCTTCTGGCCAAAATACTCTTCATCATAGGTAAATTTTTTGGCTATTCAGTTTTCCTCATAAGAAGTGTCTCGTATATGATCAAGTTTAAGCCACAGATAGTCCATATTCATACACCCATTCCTCTTTTACATGGAATATTCGGCAAAGTATTTTTGAGAGCTAAAGTGGCTCTTACTTTACATGGGACGGATTTCTTGAGACTGAAGTCGGAGAAGTTACTTCAATGGTGCATCAGAAGATGGGTGGACACAGTCTTTTTTGTTTCCAGGGCAATGTTAGAAGACTTGCAAAGGTTAATGCCAGGGAAGCATTTAGTTTACGCGCCTAACGGCGTAGATACGAATCGGTTTTATGACCAGAAAAGACAGAGAAGGAAACAGCTTGTCGCTGTGGGTAGTCTGAAGTGGCAGAAGGGTTATGAGTACCTTCTGCAATCGGTCAAAGAAGTTTTTTCTCAGCACCCCGAGTATACCTTAGTAATCATTGGTGAGGGACCATTGAGAAGTCAACTGCAGGAGCTGGCAAATAGTCTGGGGATAGCAGACAGGGTAAAGTTCTTAAAGAGACTGACGCACGAGCAGGTAGCAGTTGTGCTTAACGAAAGCAGTATCTTTGTTATATCTTCGGTTTCTGAGGGTTTTCCCAAAGCTTTAGTTGAGGCAATTGCCTGCGCCACTCCAGTAGTGGCAACAGATGTGGGAAGTTGCCGGGAAATAGTAGATGGCGTTGGTCTCATAGTAAAGCCCAGAGCCCCGGGACTATTCAAAGAAGCTGTGAACAGACTCATAGAAGATGAAAAGGTTAGGAGTGATTTTTCGTGCAAATGTCCAGAAGTAGCCAGGCGCTACGACTGGAAAAGAACATATGAGATTGTGGAGCACGAGTACCGAAGGTTGGTTTCTTAAGGTGCTGTCCTGTGTGAGCGGTAACCGATTCCAAGAAACTGCTTCTTATCGAGTTAGGAAATGACCATAAAGACGAGAACAATTGAAAAGATAGAGACAATCTCAATATTACTAATATTCTGCGTCTCTATTCTGAATTTTGCGAAGATTATACCTGGCAACGGTCTTCCCGTATCTTTATTTTTCGTCTTCTGTTTTGTAGTTATTCTTCCCGGATATCTGATATTTTCTTTGATAAATGATGATAAGAATTTTATTCGGAGAATAGCGATATCATTTTCGCTTAGTTTAGGGTTCTTGGTCGTTCCCGGATTTTTGTTTTATTTGTTAAGGCTCAACATAAAATATTTCTTCATATTCGTTTTACTTTTAAATGTCATTTTGTTGGTCATATTTTTGCGAAGGAAAAAGAGCAGATTCGAAACCATAGAGTCAAAATCGTTATTTGAAGATAAAATTGGACTTCTTTTCTTATTGATTCTTGTTTTCTTGATATTTAAGTCCGTAAGTCTAAAGCTGTCCTATCCCTACTCGGGCACAGATAATTGGTTCTACATAAGCTGCGTTAGAGAAAACATGAATGCTTCTCATCTTTCTCCCTATGAACCATTTTTTGGCACTGATTACAGGCCAATCAATTGGTCTTGCTCTTCCTGGTTTCTTTTAGAAGCGCTTATGGGGTATATTTCAAGGATAGACTTAATAAATATGATGATTCTTTATCTCCCTGCGTTCTTGATAATAATCTGTATCTTTTCCTTTTATACCTTATCCAGAGAGATATTCAATGATAGAAACATGGCATTATTTGCGACGATTCTCCAGGTGTTGTATCTCCTCGTTTTTAGAACTCGGGAAATCTGGATGCGCATTGCTGAACCAAAATTTATGTTGTTTTATGTGGTGACCCCAATTGTGCTAATCTTTGCCATCCGTTATATCCGTCACAAAAGATTAATTGACGGTGTTATTGTGGCTTGTATATTGTTAGCTATGGCAAATATAAATGTGGCTAATTTTGTGATTGCATTCATATCTATAATTTCACTATATGCAATAAATGTAATTCTTGATTTTAGAAAACCCAATGTCAAAAAATTGGGGCTAGTTTTGTTATTTATACTTGTCATCATAATTCCTTTTACAGTAGTACAGAATATCTCTCTATTCAAATATAAAAGTATCAACAAATTAATATATAAACCTTATCAAGAAGGCACATTGCCTTATTCATCAAATCGAATTTATTTCACTCGGACACTCAAAGTATCCGAGTGGAAGAATACTAAATTAAAGAGAATTTTGGACAAGAAATTTGCCGATTACTTTATTTTGAATCCTTTATTTCTGTACGATTATCCTCACACTACTCAGGTACCCTTCAAATTTCTTAAGGTTATGGTAATATTTTTGGCAATTCCACTTTTAATGAAAGCGAGAAGAAAAATAGGCTATCAAATGATAGCTGTAAACACTTTCGTTCCTGTTATTCTATTATTTAATCCTTTTTCAGCCACGCTGATAGGGAAGGTTTTCCCGCCGTCTCTGTTGTACAGAATTTTATGGCTCATTCCGGAAACTTTGGTTTTGAGTGGAGTTTCTTTTGAGTTTGTTAGATTAGTCAATAATTTTTGGCCGAGAACGACAAATTTGGGGATAGGCAGGAAATATTATACTTTTGTGGTTGGGGCTGTAATTTTTTCTATTCTATATTCTTACACAATTAATTATCATAAAGATGCTATGGGAAAATTTCATTTAAAGAAAACAGGATTTTACATCGATAAGAAACAAGCGCAGCTGTATGATTACATCGATAATAATGTTGACCAAAATGCAATTGTCTTGATGGATAATAAATTGGTTTATACGTTTCCTTTATACCTTAATCAGAACATAGTTGCTGCGTTTAAGAAAAAGATCACGATAACATTTAGTAAGAATCCGGAAGAAGGTTTATCAAGATGGGGCGATGCAAATTACTTCTATAGCTCCACAAGGTTTGACAGTAGGGACCGAGAGATTCTAAAAAAGTATAATGTAGGATATGTAATTACACACCAGAAACAACCAATCGACCAAGATTTGCGGCGAAGAAAAAAAGAATTGGAACTTGTATACGATAACAAGAAGTACGGATTATTCAAGGTGAGAAATTTATTAGAATACTAAAGAAAGCATAAAAGATGGAAAGCTACAAAACTTCACCCTTGGTCTCCGTAATAATTGTGAATTATAATGGAGAAGAACTACTTAAGAGATGTCTTTCCTCTGTAAAAAGGCAGACATATTCAAACTTCGAAATAATCATAGTAGACAACGGCTCCACTGACGGTTCAGTTAGATTTATCAAAAGAGAATATTCTGATTCGGTGAGGTTGATTGAGAATTCTCGGAATCTCGGTTTTGGGAAGGGCAATAATCAGGGAATTGTGATTTCGAACGGAGAATATGTAGCTTTATTAAATAATGATACAGAAGTCGAGGCAAACTGGCTAAGTGAGCTAGTTAAAGTAGCACAAGGCGATAAAAGAATTGGGATGTGTGCATCAAAAATTCTTCTTGGCGATAATCAAACTCAAATAGATGTAGCCGGCCATTTGATGTATCCCGATGGTCTTAATAGAGGCAGGGGCCACCGGGAACAGGATGTAGGTCAGTATGATGTTAAAGAAGAAGTATTATTTCCCAGTGCTTGCGCTGCTATTTATTCCAGGGATATGCTTGATGAAATAGGCCTCTTTGATGAAGACTTCTTTGCCTACGGGGACGATACGGATATCGGGATTAGAGCAAGGTTAATGGGCTGGAAATGTGTTTATGTTCCTACGGCTGTCGTCTATCACTACCGTTCTGCAACATTGGGTAATTACGCTCCTCTTAAAGCATATTTGGTGGAACGGAATCGGGTGTGGGTGCTGCTAAAATATTTCCCTTTTTCTGTGATAATGGTCAGCCCCTATTTTACTTTGCAAAGGCTTATTCTTCAAGCATACGGTTCGCTAATGAATATCGGCGCAGCAGGTAAATTCAGCAAAGAATTTTCTAAAATGCGACTTTTGTTGATACTAATCCGGGCATATATTTCGGCACTTGGTAGGCTGGGAAAAGTTTTGAGACAACGAAAAGAAATTATGAACACAAGAAAAGTTTCCAACATTGATTTTCGTAAATGGTTATGTGAATTTAGAATAAGTGCCAGAGAATTGGCTTTGAAGGAATAATCAGGGAGTGAGTATGAATGTATTATTAGTACAACCGCCTCCCAGGAAAATTGGTCACGAGTATGTTGTGGTACCTCCACTGGGAATCGCATATATTGCCGCATTTCTTGAAAAATATGGGTATCCAGTGAAAATCATGGATGGTTTTGCTCTGCAGATGGACTGGCAGGATTTTGAGCGAGAGGTTGCCAGGGCAAAGCCAGATATAATTGGAATTACTGGAATGTCAGCAGTCATAGACAATACTTTCAGAGCAGTTGATATTTGTCGTAAATATGCCAAGCATATTATTTTAGGAGGCGCTCACGTATCTGCTTACAAGGAAAGAGTCTTTGACCAGTATCCGGGAATAGATTTTCTCATTTATGGAGAAGGAGAATACACGTTTTTAGAACTGGTGAAAAAGTTAGAACAAGGAGAAGATCCCTCAACAATCAGAGGCTTGATTTCAAAAAGAGTAATAAATCCTCCTCGTGAACGATTGGAAGATTTGGATAAGTTACCATTTCCCGCAAGGCATCTTCTTCCCAATTCCCGGTATAGATACACTCTCTTTCCCGACCGGAAAATAACTACTATGTTTACCTCTCGGGGTTGCCCGTACGAGTGTAAGTTTTGTGACACATCGGTTTTTGGACATAGGTATAGAGTGCGCAGTGCCCATAACGTTCTTGAAGAGATAAAAGAGATTGTTATACAATATGAAATAAATTCTATCATCATTTACGATGACCTATTTATGAGCCAAAGAGAGAGAATCGAGGAAATCTGTGAGGGAATTATTGAAATGGGCTTGAAAGTAGAGTGGAAATGTGAAGGGAGGCCTAATCGGGTAGAAGAAAAGACTCTTAGATTGATGAAGCAAGCAGGATGCTCAATGATTGCTTATGGTGTGGAAAGCGGAAATCAAAAAACTTTAGATTATTTGAAAAAGAGAACTACTGTTGAGGGAATTCGGGAAACTTTCAGAATAACGAGAAAAGCAGGGATTAGTCCAATAGGTTATTTTATCCTGGGAATACCTGTAGAAAGCTATGAACAGGCCATGAATACTATTAGATTTGCCAAGGAGATTGACCCAACCTATGCTCAGTTTAGCATCCTCACGCCTTTCTACGGAACTGAAATATACAAAGAAGCAAAAGAAAAAGGTTGGTATTGCGAAATTGACGCTCAGAATCCAATGGATAAGGACTTGAAGAGAGCGGTAATGGTCTCTCCCAATTGGAGTGAAGATAAACTTAAGAAAATCATTAAGGTGGCCCATAGAAAATTCTATTGTAGGCTTGGCTATTTGGTGAAGCGACTAAAAGAAATCAAAAGTCCGAAGCAATTCATAAATCAATTAGCCACAGCAACAAATATTTTGAAATGGTATATTAAAGAAGTATAAAAATGACTCGATACGATTCACGAAATCCAGGCCTCTACCAAAGAGTCCAGTATAGCAAGGGAGGGACTTCTCGAAAGTACTGGGATTATCGTGATGAGTGTGTCTTTAACTGTTTAGAGATAATTTGGAAAGGATTTATCACTGTAGATAGAACTGCGTCGCCATGGTGGTGAGTTATGAAAGTAGCTTTGGTTAATCCTCGCGTAGAAAGTTTTTCTAGTATTTTGCCTCCTTTGGGTCTACTATACATTGGCGCTGTTTTAGAAAGAGAACATGAAGTTCGACTATTTGACCCTCTCCCAGGAGACGAAAAAATTTTACAGCAGATTGTAAAGTTTCAACCAGAGGTTATAGGGATTAGTATTTTGACTTCTTACCTAAAAAGAGCAAGATATATTATTTCTAATTTAAAAGAAAAACTCCCAACAGGTTTCTTCGCTGCTGGTGGAGTACATCCTACTGCTCTTCCTGATAACACTTTGGACTATTTTAAAGTTGATTGCGTAGTTCTAGGAGAAGGAGAAGAAACCATGAGAGAGATTTGTAGAAAGATAGAGCGAGGTGAGCGATGGCAAGATGTTAGGGGGATAGCTTATCGAGATAAAACGAAAAAATTAATAAAAACAAACACAAATCCACTTATAGAAAATCTAGATGGACTTCCATTTCCTGCCCGCCATCTAATAAACTTTAAAAAATATTTATTTCCTCCTGGTATTATTAGAGGAGAATGGAGCGAAAGATCAACAACTATGATGACTAGTCGAGGATGTCCTTATCGGTNNATCGGTGTATCTGGTGTGGGAGTCACATTATTTTCGGAAAAAGAGTTAGGCGTCGTTCGGTTCCCAACGTGCTGGAAGAGATGGAAAAACTGATTAGAGATTATGGAATTGATAGTATCTGGTTCGTGGATGATACTTTTACCTTAGACAAGGGATGGGTTTTGAGTTTTACCGAGGGGATACGCCAAAGAAAAATCCGACTTAAGTGGGGTTGTCAAGCTAGAGTTGATGCTATTGATAAAGAGATGTTGGTGGCTATGAAACAAAGTGGAGCAGTACAACTGGACTTTGGGGTAGAGAGTGGGTCCAATCGAGTTTTAGGAATGCTTAAGAAAGGGACTAACACTGAAATGGTAAAACAGGCATTTCAGACCGTTAGGGAACTGAAGTTGAGGAACATGGCTTCTTTCATGATTGGTAGTCCAGGCGAAACGAGGAAAGATATTGAGGAAACTCTAAAACTGGCTAGGGCGATTAAACCCAATTATGTTAGTTTTTATTTTACGACGCCGTTTCCAGGGACAGAACTGATGAGCATGGCCAAAGAAAATGGGTGGATAAAGGAGTTTGATTATGAGAAGGCTGGTTTGAAAAAATCGCCGATGATGGAGATAAATTTCACCAAAGATGAGTTAATTCACCTTCGGTCTTATCTTCAAAATAAATTTACGTGGGATAACTATTCCACTTTATTGAGAAATCCAAAATACATTTTTAAGCTATTAAGATGTGTAGTCTCATATCCAAGAGGTCTACTGATGGCATTATTAACATTTCTAAAAACAAGGGTAGTTGATGATGTTATTTTTGAATTTCTCGTTCATTACGCCGATAGGAAACAGAGGTAAAAGCTGAAAAAGGTTAACGGTTATGGAGTATGTATCTTGTAATCTATGCAGTTCGGATTCTTTTACCACTCTTTTTACCTTAAGGGACACCCTTTCTTTGACTAATGAGATTTTTAGGCTGGTGACTTGCAATCAATGCGGTTTGGTTTACCTTAATCCTCGACCGTCTGCTGAACAATTGGATACCTTTTATCCTGAGGAATATTGGTGGCGGCGGGGTAAAAAGACAAAGAATGTTCTCTCAAAGGTAGCTAAAAATTTTGAAGAGTGGTATAGAACTTATCTTTTGAACACCGAGGTAAGGTTGCTTAAGAAAATGTTGAATAAAGGAAGTAAAATCCTGGACGTTGGTTGTGGACGGGGGGATATTCTTTATTTGTGTAAGCGTTCCGGATTCGAGACTTATGGCATTGAATTATCTGAAAAGGCGGCAAGGAATGCCAGGATAGAGTACGGATTGGATGTATATCAAGGCAGTCTATTTGAAATTGATTTTGGACCAAATTATTTTGACGTGATTACCTTTTACCATGTATTTGAGCATTTACCAGATTCTCTTCGTGTTCTAAAAAAAGCTAACAGAATGCTTAAAGACGAAGGGATTTTGGTGATTCAAATCCCCAATATAGACAGTCTTCAATTTAAACTTTTTAGTAAGCGGTGGTTTGGGTTGTCCATTCCCCAACATTTCTATCATTTTTCTCCGAGAACAATTGAAGAAATGTTGAAAAAGGCAAATTTTGAAATTGCAAATATTAGGCACATTTCAAATCGATGCAATCCTTCTGTATTTGTTTCTAGTCTAATACCCAAATTAAATCCGCATACATTTTTGATGGAAGAGAACAGAGGCAGGAGTCAACTTATTTTCAAAATAACCTATTTTGTTTTAGTGTTATTGTTTACTCCCTGGACACTCTTAGAAAGTGCTTGTAGGCGAGGGGCGGTCATTACTGTGTATGCCCGGAGAAGAAGATGAGGATTAAAAAAGAACAAATTGCAAGATACAAACGCTATTTTATCGGTTATTTAAGACACATTACATTGAGGAAGGCACTTAACTTGGTGAAGGTTGAATTCAAGTTGGCCAGAAATAACCCTAATTTGAAAGGAATTTACCCCCACTTTCTTAGTGTAGAAATAAGCAATGGCTGTAATCTTAGATGTCCTTTATGTCAAATGGGGCAAAGGAAAATTATTCCAAGAAAGAACCTAATGTCTATGGAAAATTATATATCTTTGATAAATCCTCTTAAGGATTATTTGTTTCAAGTTTTTTTATATGATTGGGGTGAGCCATTTTTAAATCGAGATATCTACAAAATTATACAATTCAATACTTCGCAGAATATCGGTACCGTAGTTAGTTCCAATTTTAATATTCCCATTGATGGCAAGAGATTAGTCGAGAGTGGGTTGGAACATTTGATTATCTCGGGTGATGGCATCACCCAATCGGTTTATGAGAAATACCGGGTTGGCGGAAAAATAGATCTTGTTCTGAATAATCTAAAAAGAGTAATAGAAGCTAAACAAAAAGCTAATTCTAAATTTCCGTATATTGAATGGCAATGTTTGGTAACTAAATGGAATGAGTTTCAGTTAGACGAGATCAAAAGGACGGTCTTGAATTTCGGGGTTAATGAAGTGAGGTTTTGCAACATTAGTTTTTATTCGGCAGAGGATGCACAAGAGGCTGAAGAAGAATGGCTGCCGCAAAACCCGATTTATAGAGCTCTTGCCGCGGAATCCTTATCTACTTGCAAGGGTAGTCGTAAACCTTGCTTTTGGTTATGGAGAACGGCCGTTGTGAATGTCAATGGTGGAATAACCCCATGTTGTCTTTTTGATATTCTGGATTGGGGGAATGCTTTTGATGAACCCTTTCTTTCTGTTTGGAATAACGAGAAATATACTGAAGCCAGAATGCGCTCCCAGAAGAATAATCAGATAAGCAAGATTAAATTAATCTGCGACAATTGTAATGCACCTTTTATCTATGAATAATTATAAAGACTATATTGGAATCTTAGGAGTATATTGAGGTCTCCATTTTTAAGGGATGTTCCCAAGACAGCGTTCAGGATATTCTTTGAGAAATTGAGTCGAAGCCGGCAGATACGTTAGCTTATTTTGCGCTTATGGAAAGTACATTAATAATTATTCCGGTTTATAATGAAGAAAAAAACATTCTGGGTGTAATTCAAGACATTAAGAAGAAAACTCACGGCATAGATATTCTCGTGATTAATGATGGTTCCACGGATAAGACAGAATCTGTTTTGGAACGTTCCAGAGTCAAAGTAATTAACCTTCCTTACCATTTAGGATACGGGGTTGCTCTTCAGACAGGATATAAATACGCTTTGGATAAAGGTTATGATTATGTCATCCAAATGGATGGGGACGGGCAACACGATACCGGCTCCATAGAAGATTTACTAAGGGAAGTGAGAAACGGGGATATTGATGTGGCTATAGGCTCAAGGTTTCTTGGAGAAAAAAAATATAGAACTTCGCTTCCTCGAAAATTAGGCATGAAACTATTTGGTTCTATTGCTTCTTTGATAATGGGGCAGAGAGTCACCGATCCAACCTCAGGATTTCAGGCATTGAATAAGAAAGCGATTAAGTTTTATGGGAGCGATATTTTCCCTTGCGACTACCCGGATGCAGATGCCATAATAATGCTTCACCGCGCTGGATTCATTATAAAGGAAATCCCGGTGATTATGCATTACAATAATCAGAGCAAATCCATGCACAGTGGTTTAGGAATTTTTTACTATATTTTTAAGATGTTTCTTTCGATATTTGTAACTCTACTTAGAGAAAAGACTACCAAAGAGGAGGTATAGAATGCCGATTAGACAGAAGGTATTTGCGGTACTAATAAGTGTTGTTATATTTGTGGTTATTATTGAATTAGTTAGGAAAAGGAAACTTAGGGAAGAGTACTCCTGGTTATGGCTGGTTACTGGTGCGGGACTTTTGGTTCTTACCCTTTGGTACAATTTATTAGTAGCCATTACTCATTTTATTGGCGCAGCACTTCCAACTTCAACGTTATTCTTCTTCGGGTTAATCTTTGTGATGTTGCTAAACCTGCATCACGCTACAAAGAATTCTGAGCTTACAAATGAAGTGAAGAATCTTGCTCAGAAAACAGCACTTTTGGAACAAGAAATTAAGAGTCTTTTAGAATACAGAGATAAAAAAATATAGAACTGATGCTTATAATGAAGGAATAGGAAAAAGAATGGAAAAAGTGTCTATTAAAGATATTCGTGCTACGCTTTCCAAGGACAAAATGCTTTCGGAGAGGCGCGATAAGACTTGGTTCTATTACACAGGGCGCCTACCCTCATTCTACCTAACCTGGATATTCCTTCACTTGAACATATCTGCCAATCAAGCGACATATATCAGTCTGATTGTGGGGCTCGCCGGGTGTGCCTTTCTGGCCCTGGGCTCGTATACCGGCAAGTTGGTGGGTGCTCTTATGATTAACCTGGGTTTTGCGCTTGATTGCGTTGATGGAAATATAGCCAGGTATAGAAAATCATTTACTCACTACGGAGAATTTATCGATGCTTTAGTCGGTTATATTGTAGCTGCTTTCTTGTTTATGAGCCTCGGGGTGGGAGCATTTGTTGATCCAGAATCATCTTTATTATTAGGACGTGCTGAAATTTTTCCTATATTCAAGAGGGATGTATTTCTCTTTGCTGGTTTTTGGAGTTCACTTTCGTATATACTGACCAGGTTGAGCTCTCTGAGATATAAAACTATGTTTGCTCACAGTCAAAACGATGATGGCGCAAATGTCGTAACTTCAAATAGGTTTCTTAGAATTACATTAGTGGTAATCAGAAATATATTTGGACCTTCGGGTTTATTCATGCCATTGTTATTATTTGCTTTAGTTTTCAAGTTTCTTGGTCTAGTAGTTTTACTTTACGCAGCGGTGAATATCATCGGGCTAATCCTTATCATTATTAAAACTACAATGAGAGCTTTTAGAACCTCTTGAGAAGAGGAGTTCGGATACATTAAAGAAGGCATTCTTTTTTTGGGGAATATTGGGTAACTCGCAAGATTATTTGAACGGGCAGGGCGTAAAAATGAGTGGAAAGCCCAAAGTTAGTGTTATAATGACAGTCTATAATGAACAGGAGCATATAAAGAAGGCAGTTACCAGTGTATTGAACCAAACATATGAAGATTTCGAATTGGTGATAGTAAACGATGGTTCAAAAGATAGAACTCAGGAGATATTAGAGAATGAATTCAACGATAGAAGGATTAAAATCTTCAATCAAGAAAACAAAGGGAGAGTTAAAGCTCTAAATCAGGCACTGAAGTTATCTGCGGGCGAATATATTGCTGTCTTAGATGCGGATGATTATTGCCTGCCTGAACGGTTAAAGAAACAGGTAGAGTTTTTGGACGGAAATCCTGATGTAGCTGTTGTGGGTACGGCATATTATAGATATGACGGCATTAGGGGAGAGCAATGGATTAGAAAGTATCCCACGGAAAATGAAAAAATAAGAGGGGAAATGTCTAAATATATGCCACTAGCTCACAGTAGTGTAATGATAAGAAGATTTTGTTTGGACGAAATAGGCTACTACGATGAGAAGTTTGATACTTTACAAGACATGGAGTTATTGATTAGGATAGCCAGGAGGTTTAAATTAGCGAACTTAGATGAACCGCTCATTGTAAGAAACGTAAGAAGTGATAGTTTTTTTCACAGGAGCTTTAAACAGAGTTACAGAAATAGATTGATGGTGAGATTAAATTTAAGAGCAATAAAGGAATTATCTCTTCCCATCAAATATTATCTTTTCCCATTGGGCCGCATGGTCTATTTTCGGTTGCCGAATAATTTCAAAAGGATAGTCAGAAAATTCTTTTCCAGTATTGATGAGGAAAATATAAGATAGAAAGAAAAAGTAATAAAATGCCTTACAAAGTTCTCCATATTATTACTCGCTTTCTCAGAGCTGGTGGTACGGAAAGGAACACCATATATTCCATCCAGGCTCTGGACAAGACCAAGTTTTCAATTGATATTGCCATAGGGGGAGAGTCTGATTTCTCCTATGCGAGAAACGCGTTGCCAGAAGCCAAAGAAATTACTATGATTGAAGAATTAGATAATGATTTCAATCTGATAAAGAATTTAAAAGTTTTATATATGATATTTAAACTAATTCGGCGAAATCACTATACGGTTGTGCATACTCATCAATGTAAAGCCGGAATATTGGGCAGTTTTGCAGCCAAATTTGCCAGGACGCCTATAATTATCTTCGGTTTGCATGGGGATTATTTAGAAAATCCTCTATTTACAGGTCTATGGAGGATAGTATACAGATTAGTAGAACAAATAGCTGTGCGATATGCTGCAGCGATTGTCTCTGTAGGGGAAGAGGTCAAAGAAAGGTACGTCAATAGATATCGCCTTTCTCCCAAAATATGTGAGCTGGTCCATAGCGGAATAGACCTGGCAAATTTTCATGCTGCCGCTACTTTTTCAAAAGAGAAGATTAATCAGAAAAAAGAAGAGTTAAATATTAGACAGGATGAATTGGTAATAGGGAAAGTCTCCAGTTTAGAGCCGAGAAAGGGGTATAAGTTTGCAATTCAAGCGGCACAGAAAATTATTAGAAAGAACAAGAAGAACATCAAATTTTTATTCGTAGGTGAAGGTAATCAACGCGCCGAGCTTGAGGGGATGGTTAAGGAATTGGGTCTTGATGACAGTGTAATTTTTACTGGTTTTCGAAGCGATCTAGACGAGTTGATGGCTATATTTGATGTATCTATTTTTACTTCTTTGATGGAAGGCTTGCCGCAGGTTTTAGTGCAGGCAGCTGCTGCCGGAAAACCTATTGTGACTTTTGAGGTAGAAGGAGCTAAAGAAATCGTAAAAGAGGGTATTAATGGTTTCATAGTGCCGACCGGGGATATAGATGGTTTAGCGGAAAAGGTAACTTATCTACTTTCTAACTTAGAAAAAGCAAGAGAAATGGGAATACAAGGCAAGGAAATTGTAGAGAATAATTGGGATATAGGNNAGAGAGAATCAGAACCATTTATGATAGGTTAAATGAGATTCATCGTCCCCCATCATCCGGCTAAATTAATGGTATTTGCTTAGGGGCAAAAATTATGACAAGAAAAATTGACATTCAAGTCGAAAAAGAACACTACTATCGGAAATACGATAACCTTCCCAGATTTATTTCCTACTTTTATCAAATAGACTTGACGAAGAATTTAAATCCTGAGAGAATTTTAGAGGTTGGCGTTGGCAATAAAACTGTATCAAATTACCTAAGACAACATGGATTTAATGTAACCACTTGTGACCTGGACAAAGAATTGAAACCGGATTATGTAGCAGATATAGCAAAACTTCCATTTAAAGATAGTTCTTATGATGCAGTGATGGCTTGTGAAATTTTGGAACATTTACCCTGGGGGGAAGTTGATAGCGCTTTAAGAGAATTGCATAGAGTTACGAAAAAATATATAATTGTTTCTGTGGCTTGCTCTCGTGCTGCGTTTGAACTGGTATTTAGATTTCCGAGAATTGCCAAAATTCTCAAAAGACCTTTTATAAATTTATTTTTTAGAGTACCACTGCTTTTTGTAAAGATTCAGTCTAGAGGGCAACACTATTGGGAGATTGGAAGGTGGAAGTATCCAATTGGAAAAATTAGGGGATTGCTCAGGAAAAAATTTAAGATACTGAAAGAGGTAACGCCAGTATTAAGTTCTTATCATCGTTTTTTTATTTTAGAGAAAAGATGAATTAGTTAGTAATAAGTATAAGCAAGAAAGCGATATGAAGACAGGAGTCAAGGAAGATGGGTTGGGAGAGGATAAGGTTACTGATTGGAACTTTGCTGGACGCAGCTCTGATTAATGGTGGGATAATCCTGGCTTTTTTGATTAGATTTGGGGGAAGGACTCCGGCAAGTAATTTTGCTGCCTATCAGAGCTTATGGGTTTTTGTTACTATTATCATGCTTGGAGCTTTTTATATTTCCGGGCTCTATGACCGGCGAAGAAGTTATACGATGGTGAATATTCTGGATAATACAATTAATGGAGTAACTTTAGGCACTTTGTTACTTTTTGTGGCTGTTTACGCAGCAAGGAGAGAAGTAGGCAAGCTCCCTACCACAGTTCTTATGATTTCCTGGGTGGTTAACCTTTTATTGATTAGTGGATGGAGAATAATTATTATCCGATTTAGAAAAGTTGCTCCCAGAAGAGTCCTGGTTGTGGGGAGGGGAGAAGGGGCTGAGTCAATCTTACAGGATATAATAAAACAGCCAAGACTGGGTTATAAGCTTATCGGTGTAATTAGTGAAGAAGAAAGAAATCCAGAGCCGGGAGTCAAACATTTCAAGTCTGTCAGGAGCATTAGACGGATTGTGACGGCAAACAAGATAGACGAAGTAATTGTATCATTCCCTCCCGAATCGCGCAGGGAGATGATTGATGTTATTTCACAATGTCAAGGAATGGGAGTAAGATTCAAGATTGTACCCGAGCTTTATGAGATGTTTTTGAGCGAAACAGACGGAGAGGATGTTAATGGGCTTCCTTTAGTGGAAGTGATGGCTCCTCCCATATACGGGGCTAATGCGGTAATTAAAAGGCTTATCGACATTCTGGTATCCGCGGTGGCTCTCCTGTTGTTCTTACCTTTGATTCTACTGACAATAATTTTGATAAAGATGGAATCAAGGGGCCCTGTGCTGTTTGAGCAAGAAAGGGTGGGTAAGGATGGGAGAATATTTTCTCTATATAAGTTTCGCTCTATGGCAAAAGATGCTGAGAAAGATACGGGGCCTGTAATGGCGAGGAGTGATGATAAGCGAATAACTAAACTGGGAAGGATATTAAGGAAGACCCGGCTGGATGAAATTCCACAATTAATAAATGTACTTAAAGGAGATATGAGCCTTGTGGGGCCTCGTCCGGAAAGACCGTTCTTTGTTGAGCGTTTCAAGAAACAAATTCCCGGTTACGTGCAGAGGTTACAGGTCAGACCCGGGGTAACAGGGTTGGCACAGGTCCATTCTACTTATGATATTTCTGCCAGAAGTAAACTGAGATACGATTTGCTTTATGTTAGAAATCATTCCCTATTTCTGGACGTGGAGATTATTATGAGAACGATTGGGGTGATTCTTCGAAGAAAAGGCGCAAGATAAAAAAATGACGAATTTCAAATTCCCAAAGGATAAGCTGGTGAAATATTGTGACTGGTTAATTGGGGCGTTTCTTATCCTGTTTGTCTTCTGGTCACCGATTTCGATTACCGGAGCCCAGGCTGCCGTATCTTTTGCTCTTCTGTTCTGGCTAATCAGGATGTTCTTGATGAAAAAATTTCACCTCGCGAGAAATCCTGTTAATATACCGATTGTTGCCTTTCTGATTGCTGCAGCCATAGGAGTAATTACGGGAGTCGATTTTAAACATAACCTAAAGGGTTATGCCACTCTTGGTTGGATGTCCATCTTCTTTCTATTTGTGAATAATGTCAAGGATGACACTCAGTTTAAGAGATTAGCCCGAATCCTTATTTTGATTGCTACAATTGCCGGAGCCTACGGGATTTTCCAGCATTTTACCAGAATCGATTTTTTTGGTAATGTTACATATCTCCGAAAATCTTTTGCCAGAAGTCCGGGTTTCTTTAATTCTCCGCAGACTTTCGGAAACTATATATTATTAGTCTTACCAATCGTATTTGGCCTGTCTTTTTATGGTAATACTAGAGGGGAAAAGCGTTGGTTACAGTTGTCAAGTTTGATTATCCTGATTGCAATAATCTTTTCCTATGCGAGGGGTGTCTGGCTTGGTCTGATCGTGGGAACGATTTTCATGGCTATTTTGAGAAGTAGAAAATTGCTCCTTGTTGTTATAGCTGGAATTATAGTTGGTTCTATGTTCCTTGTTTTCCTCCCCTCCTCCAGGTTTACTCGAAGAGTATTGGAGACTTTCAAGTCTAAGCGCCCTGTTGGAGACAGGATATATTTTTGGGAAGGTAGTCTGAAAATAATAAGAGATTATCCGATTACAGGGCTGGGTTGGGAAGGTTTTAGATTAGTCTATCCAAGATACAAGCCAGCTGAGGGACGTCAGTTGGTCTCTCATGCCCACAACAATTTCGTAGATGTGGCTATAGATAGTGGACTTTTGGGGTTAGGTATATTTATCTGGCTTTTAGTAACTATTTATAAGGTCGGGTTTCACATTTTCAAAGAATTGGGGGATGGATATTTTAAGGGTATCGCCTGGGGATTTCTGGGGTCGTTGACAGCTTTTCTAATTGCCGGATTGAGTCAGTATAACTTCGGAGATTCGGAAGTGGTTATGCTTTTCTATTTCCTTCTCGGTATGGTAATGGTTATTCCCAGGATAGTAGAAGCGAAAAACGCCATACGATAAGGGATTGAATTTATGAAAATATTGGTGACGGGAGGGGCAGGGTTCATTGGGTCTAATGTTGTTGATGCTTATATCGAAAAAGGGCATGAAGTCATTGTTGTAGATGATTTATCGTCCGGGAAGAAAGAGAATCTAAATAAAAAAGCAAAGTTTTATAAATTGGACATTTGCGATGAGGCACTGGAAGAGGTTTTTGAAAAAGGAATCGATATTGTTAATCATCATGCGGCCCAGGTTGATGTGAGAAAATCGATAGCCGACCCTGCCTTTGATGCCCGGGTTAATATAGAAGGTTCACTCAATATATTAGAGAATTGTCGGAAGTACAAAATTCAGAAGATAATCTTTGCTTCCAGTGGTGGCGTAATTTACGGCGAATGTGGCAACATCCTTCCCGATGAAGACTCTCCTACCTCTCCTATTTCTCCTTATGGCGTAAACAAGTATGCCGTGGAGTGTTACCTGTCTAGTTACGAAAAAATCTATGGTTTGAAATATACTACACTTCGCTATGGAAACGTTTACGGTCCCCGGCAGGACCCCTATGGCGAGGCCGGGGTTGTAGCAATCTTTTCCGGGAAGATGCTCAATAACAAAGAGGTCGATATTTTTGGCGACGGAGAGCAAGTGCGCGATTACGTCTACGTAGGAGATGTAATGAAGGCAAATATTTTGTGTCTGGAAAATGGCGATAACGAGATATTTAATATCGGGACAGGTAAATCGACGTCGGTGAATCGGTTATTTTCAGAAATGAGGGAACTGACCCAGTATTCTAAAGAGGCGGCGTATAAGCCTGGCCGGCCGGGAGAGTTGATGGGGAGTTCTCTTGACGTGGGGAAGGCGGAAAAAAAGCTCGGCTGGAAGGCAGAGGTAAATCTTAGAGAAGGATTGAAAAAAACAATAGACTTTTTCAGGAAACAGTAGATTTAGGGGCGAATGGCATGAAAATGGTAGTTAAAGCTGTGGTTATGGCGGGAGGCAAGGGGGAGAGGTTCTGGCCTTTAAGTAGAGAGAAATTTCCCAAACAGCTCCTTTCGCTAACCGGAAAGAAAAGTCTCCTGCGAGAGACTGTGGAGAGAATCCAGCCTCTTATTCCTCCCCGAGACATTCTTGTGGTAACCCGGCGTTCCCTGGCGAGGGCCATTGTGCGCCAGCTTCCACAGGTTCCCGGGAGGAACATAATCTCTGAACCAGTGGGCAGGAATACTGCTCCCTGTATTGGCCTGGCAACGAAAATGATTAAGGAAGATGCGGTTATGGTCGTTTTGCCAGCAGACCATATAATTAAACCTCGCGGGAAATTCCTGGATACTTTGAAAAGAGCAGTTTCTCTTGCCCGGGAAACGGAAAATCTAATTACTATTGGCATTAAACCGACATACCCGGCAACCGGCTATGGATACATAGAGGCAGGGAAAAGAGAGAAGCGACAGGTGTTCAAGGTCAAAAGATTTGTGGAGAAGCCGGATAAGAAGAAAGCCGAAAGGTTTCTCAAGAGCGGCAGATTTTCCTGGAATAGCGGAATGTTTGTATGGAAGAAATCGGTAGTACTGGAGGCAATGAGTAAGTACATGCCCTCCTTGTACAGGGGATTGCAAAGGATTTCTTCAAAGAACATAAACAGATTGTATCCCAAATTACCCAGTATCTCTATTGATTACGGGATAATGGAAAAAGCAAGAAATAGTCTCGTTATCCCTGCCGATTTTTGCTGGGAAGACCTGGGTTCCTGGGAGTCGCTGGAGGAGTTTCTTTTTCGCGACACAAAGAAAAACGCTATTACGGGCAGAGTTTTGTTGATGGACACTCAAAACTGCACAGTGGTAAACAAAAAAGGTCTATTATCCACAATTGGCGTATCGGACCTTATTATTGTCTCTACAGGTGATGTCACTCTGGTCTTTCCCAAAGGAAAGGGTCAGCAGGTTAAGAAATTAGTGGAGAAGTTAAGAAAAGACCCAAAATTAAGGAAGTATATGTAGGGGTACGATTTATCGGAACCCGCAAAGTGGGCATATGGTGAGAATTAAATTTGGCACAGATGGATGGAGAGGAGTTATTGCTGACGATTTCACATTTGGTAATGTGAGAATCGTTGCCCAGGCGATAGCAGATTACATAACTGGTAGTGTAGGGGCTTGTCCCCGTGAAAATTACGCCCATAAAGGGCTACATTACAATAAAGAAAAAACAACGGGCGACAAGCAACAAAAGGTGGTTGTGGGGTACGATAATCGCTTTCTTGCCGAGAAATACGCTTCGCTGATTGCCGAGGTACTATCCGCAAATGGAATCAAAGTGATTCTCAGCGATAAGTCTGTTCCTTCTCCTTGCCTCTCCTTTGCCATTGTACAGAGAAAATGGGATGGCGGTGTAATGGTTACTGCCTCGCACAATCCTCCGCAGTTTTGCGGTATTAAATTTAAGGCTCCCTACGGAGGGTCGGCTACTGAAGAGATTACGAGAAAGATTGAGAAGAATCTTTATCGCAGCAAGGTTTCTGGTTCCATTAATCGTGAATTGATAACTGAAGAAGATTTGGTTCCTTCTTATCTTGCCGGACTGAAATCTTTTATCGACCTTGCTCTTATTAAAGATGCCGGCTTGAAAATTATAGCTGATTCTATGTACGGCGTGGGAAGTGACTATATGAAGGAGATGCTTAAAGATACAAATTGTAACGTGGTCACTCTCCATACTCGCCGCGATCCACTCTTTGGAGGATTGAACCCGGAGCCGATAAGCGAATATTTGGAAGAATTGAAAGATAAGGTAAAAAAGACGAACGCGGACATTGGCCTGGCGACCGACGGCGATGCGGACAGGATTGGAGTGGTTGACGATCAAGGAAACTATCTTACCCCCCACCAGGTCTTTCCCCTGCTACTTCTCTATATGGTGAGGGAAAAAGGAGAGAAAGGCAAGGTTGTTCAGACTATCTCTCTGGGTTATTTAGGCGAGAGGATTGCCAGAAAGTACGGTCTGGAATTTCAGGAAGTTCCCGTCGGTTTCAAGAATGTAGCCGATTTGATGTTAAAAGAAAATATCTTTATTGGCGGAGAAGAAAGCGGTGGCTACGGATACCAGGGGTATATCCCGGAGAGGGATGGGTTATTGTCGTCGCTATTTTTTGTGGAGATGCTGGCAAAGACAAAGAAGAAACTATCACATTTATTGAAAGAGATGCAACAGGAGTTTGGAAAATCGTTCTACAAGAGGGTCGATTTTGATTTAGGGAATACCAGGTGGGAAGGTTTAGAGAAAAAAGAATTTGTCCAGAAACTGCATAAAAAGGCCCCGAAGAGACTTCTGGATATTCCCGTGAAAGAGATAAAAACTTACGATGGAATTGAGTTCATATTGGAAGATGATAGCTGGTTGCTCCTCAGACCTTCCGGCACAGAGCCTGTTCTGAGAGTCTATGCGGAAACGGCCGAGCCGGGAAAGACGGAAAAGTTGCTTGCAATCGGGAAAGAAATACTTTATAATGCTTGAAAGTATATCGAAAGGGCCTGGATGTGAAGTCCTCCCGAAAGGGAGGAAAACAAAAAATTGTAGCTGCAGAGCGATAGAGGGACATTGTAGCAGCAGAGCGATAGCTCTGCTAAAGAAAGCAAAGCTAACGCTTTGCTGCTACATTTTTGAGGAACTGAGAGTGAGACTATGAAAGCAATGGTTATGTCTGCGGGAATAGGGACGAGGTTACGTCCGTTGAGTTATAGTATCCCCAAGCCGATGTTTCCTATTGTGAATAAACCTGTTCTGGAACATGTGCTGGAACTCTTGAGGAAGCATAATATCAAAGAAGTAGTTTTAAATCTCCATGCTCATCAAGCGATGATACGTAATTATTTCGGAGACGGTTCCGGATTAGGCATGAAGATAAACTATTCGGAAGAGAAAAAGTTGATGGGCACAGCGGGCGGGGTCAAGAAGGTAGAACGTTTCTTTGACGATACTTTTCTGGTGATGAGTGGCGATGGCTTGACTAATATTAACTTGACTGATGTTATAAACTTTCACAAAAAGAGGAAAGCTTTTGGCACCATGGTTCTCAAACGCGTGGACAGTCGCTTTGAATACGGCATCGCTTTGACGAAAAAGGGAGGAGAGATTAAGCAGTTTGTGGAGAAGCCTAACTGGAGTAGCGTATTCAGTAATACGGTGAATACGGGAGTTTATGTTTTCCACCCAGAAGTTTTTCGCTATATTCCCCGGGCAAAATTCTGTGATTTTGCCCAAGACGTGTGGCCCGGGCTTCTGAAGCGGGGAGAGCGGATATTTGGTTACGAGACAAAGGACTACTGGTGTGATATTGGCAATTTGCTGGAATATCGCCGGGGCCAGAACGATGCTCTGGAAGGTAAGATAAGATTGGAAGTCCCGGGAGAAAGAAAAAGCAAGAATGTGTGGATAGGTAAAGGGACCCAGATTGCCCCGGGCGTGAAAATAAAAGGCCCCTGCGTAATCGGGAAAAATTGCCGTCTCAGGGAGAACGTTTCCGTCGCAGGCTTTAGCACGATAGGGAACAACAGCGTAATCGAAGAGGGAGCGAGATTGAAAAACTGCATTCTCTGGAACGGCGTACACGTGCGAAAAAATGTTAAATTGGTAAATTGCATTATCGGCAACAATGCGGATATATCCACGAATATTTCCGTTTATGAGGGGTCGGTAATTAACGTACGGGAATAGATGAAATTTAGAAGGAGGCGAATAGTGAGCAAAAGAAATTTTTCTTTCACTTCGGAATCGGTTACCGAAGGGCACCCGGATAAAGTTTGTGACCAGATTTCCGACGCTGTCCTAGATGATGTCATCAGGCAAGACCCCGCAGGGAGGGTTGCTTGTGAGACATTTATAACCGTAGGGCTGGTAGTTGTGGGAGGAGAAATCACTACCAAGGGGTGGGTAGATTTGCAGAAATTAGTGCGCAATGTATTAACCAATATCGGATATACCAATACAAAATATGGATTCGATGCCCGCACCTGCGCTATCCTGAATGCTATTGGCAGGCAGTCGGAAGATATTGCCCAGGGAGTAAACACCGGCGGCGCAGGCGATCAGGGTTCTATGATCGGTTACGCCTGCAATGAAACTCCTGAACTTATGCCCTTGCCCATTATGTTAGCCCATAAGTTGACGCGCAAGCTGGCTGAGGTCAGAAAGAAGGGTATAATCGATTATTTAGGCCCTGACGGAAAATCGCAGGTGACGGTAGAATACCAGAATGGAAAGCCGGTTGTGGTTGACAGGGCAGTTATCGCTGCCCAGCATACGGAAGAGGTGGTGGACAAAACGGGTAAAAAAATGACCGAAGAAGCAAGAAAAGAGATTGCAGAAAAAGTTATCATTCCCACGCTCGGAGAATTTTATGACCCCGGGAAGACCAAACTTTTTATTAACGAGACGGGCAAATTCGTTATTGGTGGTCCGCAATCAGACACGGGGATGACGGGAAGGAAGATTATTGTAGATACATACGGTGGTATGGCTGCCCATGGCGGCGGCGCTTTTTCCGGTAAAGACCCCACCAAGGTAGACCGTTCTGGCTCGTATATGGCCAGGTACGTTGCCAAGAATATTGTAGCCAGTGAGTTGGCTGATAAATGCGTGGTGCAATTAGCGTACGTCATCGGCGTGGCCGAGCCCGTCTGCGTGGATGTTAATACATTTGGAACGGGAAAAGTGCCGGAAGAGAGACTGGTGGAACTGGTCAGGAAACACTTCGCGCTTACGCCACAGGGAATGATTAAGTCCCTAAATCTTCTGCGGCCGATATATCAGAAAACAGCGGCCTACGGACATTTTGGCAGAGAAGAAAAAGAATTCACCTGGGAGAGAAAGGATAAAGCAAAAGGCCTGAAAAAAGAAGCTTAAGGGGGATTTATGAAATATCATATTAAGAACATAAAGCTTGCGCCCGAAGGGAAGTTGCGCATTGAATGGGCGGAAAAGGATATGCCTGTTTTGAGATTAATCAGGCAGAGGTTTAAGAAAGAGAAGCCATTGAGGGGGATACGCATCTCCTGTTGCCTGCACGTTACCAGCGAAACCGCCAACCTGGTTAATACTCTAAAGACCGGCGGAGCAGACGTAGTTCTCTGCGCCTCAAATCCTCTTTCCACTCAGGATCAGGTGGCAGCGTCACTGGTCAGAGACTACGCTATTCCCGTCTTTGCCATTTGTGGCGAGGACAAGAAAACTTATTATCAGCATATTAAAGCAGCCTTAAATCATAGACCTCACCTGACAATGGACGACGGCGCCGACCTGGTATCCACTCTACATTCCAAATCTGAGCGCGGAGGAGCGCTCATAAAAAACGTAATCGGCGGGAGCGAAGAGACTACCACAGGAGTGACGCGCCTGAGAAGTATGGAGAGTTCCGGCGTGTTAAGATATCCCATCATTGCCGTAAATGATGCCCGCACCAAGCATTTCTTTGACAATCGTTACGGCACGGGACAATCTACGATTGACGGAATAGTGCGGGCAACCAACGTCCTGTTGGCGGGAAAGAATTTTGTCGTCTCAGGCTACGGCTGGTGCGGAAGGGGAGTGGCGACGAGGGCAAGGGGAATGGGCGCGAACGTGATAGTCACCGAGGTAGACCCCTTGAAGGCAATGGAAGCAGTGATGGACGGATTCCGGGTGGTTCCCGTCATGGAAGCTGCGAGAAGCGGGGATATTTTCGTTACGTTGACCGGCGATATAAACGTGATTGGGCCCAGACATTTCCGGCGTATGAAGGACGGAGCAATAGTCTGCAATTCCGGTCATTTTAACGTAGAGATAGATATTAAAGGTTTAAGAAGAATCTCGCGAAAGAGAAGGAGAATTCGCCAGTTCGTGGAAGAGCATACCCTGCCTGACGGCAGGAGAATAAATCTTCTGGCAGAAGGGAGGTTGGTCAATCTTGCCGCTGCCGAGGGGCATCCCGCCAGCGTAATGGATATGAGTTTTGCCAACCAGGCTCTGTGCGCGGAATATCTGGCCCGGCAAGGAAAAAATCTGGCAAAGAAAGTCTATCCCGTTCCCCAAAGCATAGACAGAAAAGTTGCCCGCCTGAAACTGAAGACAATGGGAGTAAAAATTGATGGTCTGACAGGCGAGCAGAAGAAATATCTCTCTTCCTGGGAAATGGGAACCTGAGAGATTGTGAAAAAAGTCACTGACAAATTTCCAAACCTGTGGTAATATAAATTTGTAGCAGCAAAGCGTAAGCTTTGCTCGGGTTAGCAGAGTCATTGCTCTCTAGCTACATTTCTTGACGGGTTCCGATAAGTCGGAACCCCTACAGAAACGAGGAGGAATGGAGATGAGAAAGATTGTTAGTCTGGCAGTGGCAGTGTTGATGGTGGTGGTTCTGGGGCAGATTGGCCTGGCAAGTTCCTTTAAAATCCTGGGAACGAGGCCACTGGGAATGGGAGGAGCATTTGTGGCTGTGGCGGAGGACGCTGTTGCCCAGTACTGGAATCCGGCGGGCTTTGCCCTGCAAAAAGGGTTTGATATCCAGATTCCCATAGGAGTGGGCGTAGAGACCACGGAAGGATTAGTTGACGAAGTGGACGACCTGAGAGACATAGCCGATACAGTAAGTGAGATTCAGGCGAAGCAAGAGGAAGGCGGCTCTTTTACCGCTGAGGAGATGCGAGATTTCACTGCGTCAATCAACCAACTGGATGACCTGAACAAATCAGGCCTGGGACTTATTCTGGACATAAACGGCGGATTCAACATCAGATATGGTAACCTGGGAATCGGACTGATTAATATGACCGAGTTAGGAGCAGACCCTTACCTTGACCTCGACCATATCGGACTGGGAGGGGTGGACGCGGATGCACTGAATGCTATATGCGTAGAAGTTGCAGGCGACGGCCCGGGAGAAGCAGCAGGAGGGCTGGTAGACTTAACTTCCGCACAGCAGGCAATAGCGGATGACATAGCACAATCCTTGAACGACCTAGGGTTACCTGCTTTCGATTGGACCGAACAACAACTTGCGGAAGAATTGGTTCAGGCCGGTGTTCTTGCGGGTCTTAATAACGATGAGATTGCGGTAGTGGCGGAGAATATTGCCATCGCCGCTGGCCTCGCCGTATTGGGCACGATTGAGGATAGTGGCTTCGCTGGAAACGAAACAAATATCAGGTTGAACGGGATAATGCTTTTTGAAGCGCCGATTACTTACGCGCGGTCACTACCATTACTGAATAACCTTTATGTGGGAGGCAATTTCAAGTTTATGTACGGAGTAGTGGGATTCTCCAAATTTGAAGTGTTTTCAGACGAGGACCTGATGGGAGGTCTGTATAAGGATTATAAGGATTACTCTGAGACGTCAACCACAATCGGGATAGACGTAGGCGCGCTTTACGATTTGAAGGAGAGTCTGGGATTGAGATTCGGAATGGTTATAAGAAACCTGAACTATCCAACGTTTAAGCAGCCGAAACAGGCGAAAGCAGCCGGCCTGGGCGACTACGTCGTGGAGCCGCAGGTGAGGGTGGGAGCAGCCTACTGGCCTTTGAACTTCATAACTCTTTCTGCAGATTTAGATTTAACCAACAATAAGACAGTTCTTTATGGATACGAGTCGAGAATGTTGGGCCTGGGGGCAGAAATAAATATTCTCAACAGGTCCTGGCTAAATCTTGCTCTGCGCGGCGGATTTATGGATAATCTGTCCGAGAGTTCCGGGAGTATGTTCACTGCCGGATTAGGGATAAACATTTTACATTTCCAGTTGGACTTAGCCGCGGCTATGAGCACGGAAAGTACAACTATAGCCGACAGCCAGAAGTTCCCCACTTCTCTGGTTGGGTCATTTGGCATTTCCGTCAATTTCTAACATAATCGCTGGAGTCCTCAGCTCTGCACTGTAGGGGCGGCACTCCGTGGCCGCCCAGAGGAAGGGACGGCACAGAGTCCGTCCCCTACAGAGAGGCAAAGCTTACGCTTTGCTGCTACATTCTTGATTAAACCTTACTTTCGCAGGGACTCCAGGGTTTTGGATACCGAGCAACAAAATGGTGATGAAGAAAAAAATATTTTTTACCTTCCTGATATGCAATATTCTCCTACTCTCGCAAAACCTGCCGGCAGAGCCAATAAAAGAAGCATCCATTATCGACCTCAAAACCAATCGTAAAGTGTCCGTAGTGGCTGGAGAGATTCTGGTAAAATTTAAACCGGAGGTGGAAGAGGAGACCATAGATAAGATTAATAAGAAGTTTGGGGTGGAGATAAAGAAGAAACTTAGAATTAAGAATACCTATCGCCTGAAAGTCCCTCCTGCCAAGACTATCAATGAGATGCTAAGAAAATACAAAGAGGACCCCAACGTTGAGTTCGCTGAACCAAACTACATAAGAAAAGCTTTTGTGAACCCAAACGACCCATATAGTACTGACCCACCACAATGGGGAATTCATAAGATACAGGCGCCTCAGGCGTGGGACACCGAGACAGGGGAGGAGAGCGTTGTCATTGCTATTCTGGATACCGGCGTAGATTATGACCATGAAGATTTAGCGGGAAATATGTGGGACGACGGAGGCGGCCGTTGTGGCTACGACGCTGTAAACAATGATTTTGACCCTGATGACGACCACAGCGAAAGCCACGGCACCCATTGCGCCGGCATTGCCGCAGCCGTGACACATAACGCTACGGGTATTGCCGGCGTCTCCTGGAAATCAGAAATTATGGCAGTGAAGGTTCTTGACGAAAACGGAAGCGGAACTCTGGCCTGGGAATTGGATGGCATAGATTACGCTGTTGACAACGGCGCAGATATTATCAGTATGAGTTTTGGCACTGTTACCTATCCTCCTCCTTCCAGCGAACAGGAACAGAATGCGATAAACGTTGCCTACAACAAAGGTTGCCTTATAGTAGCTGCTTCGGGAAATGACAATCAGCCCTACGTTGCCTACCCGGCAGCGTACGAGAATGTGGTTGCGGTTGGAGCAAGCGACGAAGGTGATGAGCGCTGCGACTCTGTGGATTGGGGGGCCGGCTACGGCAGTAATTACGGAGAAGAACTGGACGTGATGGCTCCTGGTAACAATATTTTGAGTACTGTAATAATGGGTACAGGCATTGGTTTCGGCGACAATAATTATGATTATATGAATGGCACTTCTATGTCCACGCCATTTGTTTCCGGACTGGGAGCTCTGATTATCTCCCATCTGGGAGGGTTGGCGCCTTCGGACGTGAGGCGAATAATCGAGAAGACTGCGGACGATATAGGTAGTTCCGGCTGGGACCAGGAGACGGGATGGGGAAGGATAAATGCTTATAGCGCCCTGACTGCCTATTATGTAGCGGGAGAGATTGTGCATCTGGCGATGAACTATCCCAATCCCTTCCGGCCGGCAGAGGCAAATTATACCACTATCTATTTTACTACCACGCGCGCTGTGGCGGAGAAGAGTATCGGAATTTATAATTCGGCAGGGGAACTGGTTCTGGACGTGGAAGGGAGCAGCATATATATGGATAAGTGGTACGACGACGGATACGTTTATAAGTACGAATGGGATGGAAGCAATAGTTACGGAGAAAGAGTGGCTTCCGGAGTCTATATATTCGTGGTTAACGCCGACGGCAGTAAGAAAGCAGGAAAGCTCGCAATCATAAAATAGTATTATTTGTGGACTTTGGAAATTAAGACGAGCCCCAGGATTCCAAAGATAATATTAGCAAACCAGGCAGCCAACGCCGGTGGCAGGACACGATTCTCTCCAATTGCCTTACCTACCGAGAACATTTGCCAGTAGAAAAAACAGATAAATAGACTGAGAGCAAATCCCTTCACTTTTCCACTCTTTGAAGTCTTGAGAGCAAAAGGAATACCCACGAGCATAATTATGAGACAGGAAAAGGGAAAGGATATTTTCGAGTGTAGAGCTACTTTTTCGTTAATTGCGGGAATACCGTTCTTGGTCAGCTTTGCAATATAGTTGCGCAACTCGAAATAGTTCATTTCGCCAGGTTTTTTCTGCTTGCGCAAGAAATGGTCCAGGCGCTCCGGCAACCGGAAAATTCTTTCCTTAAATTTCTCTTCTCTTATCGTTCCTGCCTCTTCATGGTTAAACTGGCGGAAAACTCCGTCATAAAATATCCAGTAATTGCCTTTCCATACCGCTTCCCTGGCATAGATTTGATTCACCAGGATAGATTTCTTGTTGAATTGGTCAACCGATACTTCTTTCATTAACTTCTTCTCTCCGTCGAGAAACTTTATGGTGTACATCCTTCCTTCATCGCCCGCTATCACCAGGTTGTCCTGCTGTTGGTAGTTTCTTATTTTTCGGTGTTTCACTTTTACGTTGTATACGTAGTCTACTTTTTGATTGGCGTAAGGCACGACGACTTCGCTCAAAAGGAGCGACCCCACAACCAGAAACAGGCAGAGAACCAACAGGGGAGATAGAATTCTGGAGAGGCTTATTCCGGAAGCTTTCATCGCCGTAAGTTCGTTATAGCGGGCAAGTCCCCCCAGGGAAAAAAGAGTGGCCAGAAGGACTGCTACGGGAAATGTCTGAACCAGCCATTCGGGCGTTCGCCAGAAGAGATATTCCACGCAAACCAGGAAGGGAGTTCCCAGGTCAATCCATTTGTGCAGCTGGTAAAATAATTCAGAAATTATCAAC
>JABAOC010002082.1_pt1 | contig 28852 bp, 25 predicted proteins | sample 7062161 | NCBI WGS metagenome assembly JABAOC01 (sample SAMN14538625, study PRJNA623070) | marine sediment metagenome | biome: marine biome [ENVO:00000428]; feature: marine pelagic biome [ENVO:01000023]; material: deep marine sediment [ENVO:00002113] | place: India: Gulf of Khambhat ... | reverse complement strand
CCCGCAGCTTTTGAAAAAAGGGCCAAAACCAGCTTCCTGTCTTTCTCGGTCAAAGCCATCCTCCCGAAGAGGTCATAGACCATTTCTGTCATATGGCGCCTGTTGGTCTCATGAATAAATTTTCTTTCTTCGAGCTTGTCGAGTATCAGACGGATACACTCTTCCTGTTCCTTTCGCGGAAGAGGCTTCTCCCTCGCTTCAACGTGATTGCCTCGCTCATAAGCAAAGATAGGGAATAAAGTCAAAAGGACGGCCGCGGCAAGGTTATACGAGGGCTGCTTCCCAGACTGAGGGATCATGAAGCGAGTGTTCGAGTGTTTGAGCTCTTCTGACGTCAGACCTGTCCTTTCGTTCCCGAAAAGAAGGCCGATCCGCGTGGCTGGAGGATAGAGGAATATCTCTTCCACAGCCTTTTCCAACGAGACGACCGGAAAGTTCTTTCTCTGTTTGGAAGTGGCAGCGAATACAACATGCAGGTCTGCGACCGCGTCACCCAGGTCGGGATACAAACGGGCTCTTTTGAGGATGTCCTGCGCATGAACAGCGGTCTTCCGGGATTTCGGGTCGATTTCTGTGATCTGAACGAGCCTGAGCTCCTCAAATCCGGTGTTCTTCATGCTTCGAGCGACAAGGCCGACATTCTCTGGGTTCTCGGGGCGGACGAGGACGACAATGAATTTCTCTTTCGGGTCCTGATGTCCAGGTTTGCCTGATGGATTCATCTCCCACATTATAAACAAGACCAATCGGAAAGGCGAGGCATGTTGGCCCCTTATCGGGAAAGACTTAGAACATGGGGGAGACAAGACCGCCGAGTGCTGCCCCGTACAAAGTAGAAATGTACGGATTCCGAGTGAGAGGACACGCTCCGCTCGTGCAACCAATGAAACGGTATACCAGGAATCCCGCAATGGCACCGACCAAGACTCCGACTAAGATCTTGATCATCTGTTTCTTGTTCAATCTTTTCTGATACTTCTCTGGATTGTATTCATCTCTCAAGGGATTCTCCTTTCGGATAAACGAACAGACGTCTCAAGGTTGGACAGCATGAAAGTATTAATACTTGCCTGTGCTTCCGAAACCTTTTTCTCCGCGTGAAGTCTCTTCCAGGTCCTCCACCTCAGTGACTTCAACCTCCACGACTGGCTGGATCAGGAGTTGAGCGATCTTCATCCCCTTCTCGATCGTAAAGGAATCCGCGCCGAGATTCACCATCACCACCCGGACCTCCCCTCTGTATCCTGAGTCGATAACTCCGGCCAGCCGGTGAGCTCCTTTCAGGGATATTCCGCTCTTATCCCATATGAGCCCGACATTTCCCTCAGGGATAGCGACCTGGATTCCTGTGGGAACGGGCTTGACCTCACCCTTCTGCAGAACGCAGTCGATCGACGAGAAAAGGTCTAAACCCGCATCTCCTTGATGTGAATATCGGGGAAGCTTGGCCTCCGGATGGATTTTTTTCACCTTGAGTTCCATGGCCTAAACACCTTCTATCCTAACTTCTGAAAAATAAGGCTCTGCAATTTTGGCGAACTGGAGGATTTCTTCCCTCCTGTAAGGCGACTTTTTGAGATAATCCCTATCCAGCGGGTTCAACGGGACAAACTGCTGGAGCTGGAATACTTCCGCACCCTTAATCAGGAGGCTGATCCTCTCGATATCTTCAGAGCCGACGAGGCCCGGCACCACAGTGCAGCGGAAGATATGCTTCAGGCCTGAATTTCGGAGGATGTCGATGCTCCGGAGAATATCCTCCTCATTCACTACTGTTCCAGCCACCTCGGCGTACCGCTCCAGAGGAGCTTTGATATCCATGGCAATCCAGTCGACAAGTTTTTTCTGAATCAGCGCCTCCAGTCTATCGGGAAAAGAACCGTTGGTATCGAGTTTAACCAGAAGATCGCGCTCTTTGATCAGCGCCAGAAGTGTCTCTAAATCATCATGGAGCAGGGGTTCCCCTCCGGAGATGCAAATCCCCTCGAGCCAGCCTTTTCTCGAATCCAGGTAGTCCAGGAAGTACTCCATCGGGAAGGTCGGCAGTGATTGAGGTTTCAACACAAGGTCCGAATTGTGGCAGTAGGGACACTTGAAGTTGCACCCACCCAAAAACACTGTCGAGGAAATGAAACCCCTGAAATCTTTAGGAGCAAACTTCTCTAATCCCTTGATCTCAACCACTCCTCCAGCTCCCCGCGACTATTCAAAACAGCGACAACTCCTCCCTCATCCTGAAGCAATAGCGTGGGAATCGGGATGGCTCCTTTATCATCGCGTTGGATGATATCCAGAAACTCCCTGATCTTGAGCTTGCTTTCTTTGAGGGTCAAGTTGTACTCCTGGCCTTCAAACTCTGTCTCCGCCAGATATCTTTTGAGCTCTGCGCACTTCTGACAGTTGGGATAGGTGAACAGCATGTAATCCATCGGTCAGACTGTCTCTGAATATGGAGTTCTCTCCCTGAATTCCTGCTTTTTACCGTCATTCCAGGTCCCGACTGGCCTCAAATAGCCCACGATCCGGGAATACACTTCAGTCTCATCGCCGCAATCCGGGCATTTCGGGAACTCGCCTTGAATATAACCATGATTCCTGCAGACACTAAACGTGGGCGTGATGCTGAAATACGGAAGCGAGGTCTCGGCGATCTTCTTGACCAGTTTCTTACACGTTTGCCTGTCGATGGCCTCCGGGAGGAATGTGTGGAATATGGTTCCTCCTGTGTAGAGAGGCTGAATGTCTTTCTGATGCGCCACGGCTTCGAAGACATCCCGGGTGGCATCGACGTTGAGCTGAGAGGAGTTTGTCAGATAAGGATGCTTCTCTGTCCCGGCAGTGATGATCTTGCTGTATTTCTGCTTGTCCAGCCTGGAGAGCCTGTAGGAAGTGGATTCGGCCGGTGTGGCCTCGAGGTTATACAGATTCCCCGTCTCTTCCTGGAATGTCTGGATCGTGTCTCTCATGAACTGCAGAACTTCGATCGCGAATTCCTTCCCTTCTGGAGTCGCGATTCCTTTCCCCAGAAAATTCAGACAGGTCTCGTTCATGCCGCAGAGACCGATGGTGGAGAAATGATTGTCAAAATGACCAAGGTAGACCTGCGTATAGGGCATGAGCCCCCTGGCCAGCATGTTGTTCACGACTTCTTTTTTCGTCTCCAGGGCTTCCTTTGCCAGAACCATGACTTTCTTCAGCTTGGAGAAAAACTCATCCCGGTCGGAGGCTTCGTAGCCGATCCTGTTCAGGTTAAGCGTGACAACCCCTATCGAACCCGTTGAATCCCCCGGACCCCACATGTTGCCCGGCCTCCTCAAGAGTTCCCGCTGGTCCAGGTTCAAACGGCAGCACATGGCCCGAATATCACCGGGATCCATGTTCGTCCCGATATAATTCTGGAAATAGGGGATTCCGTACCTGGCTGTCACCTCGAACAGAAGGTTCGCATTCGGTGAATCCCAATCAAAGTCCCGGGTGAGGTTATAGGTGGGTATCGGGAAAGTAAACACACGTCCCTTCTGGTCCCCCTCGTTCATCAGCTCGAGGAAAGAGCGGTTGATCATGTCCATCTCATCCTGGTACTCGCCGTAAGTCGAATCTCGCTCCTCTCCTCCGATGATCACACGTTTATCCTTCATATCCTCGGGGACGGTCCAGTCAAAAGTCAGGTTGGAGAAAGGCGTCTGCCATCCCCATCGGGAAGGAACGTTCAATCCGAAAATGAGCTTCTGGACATCCTGTTTGACGCTTTCATAATCGAGTTTATCGGCTCTGACAAAAGGAGCCAGAAAGGTGTCGACGCTGGAGAAAGCCTGCGCGCCCGCAAACTCTCCCTGCATCGTACCTATAAAATTCACAATATGCAGAGTGGCCGTTTCAAGATGCTTGGCGGGAAAAGAGTGGACCTGATTGGGCACATGGCCAAATCCCTTTTTCAGGAGGTTCTCCATAGACCATCCCGCACAGTACCCCACGATCGGGTAAGAGAGGTCGTGAATATGGAAGTCTCCCTCGACATGGGCCCTCTTGACTCGGTCCGAGTAAAGCTGGTTCAGGGCAAAATTAGAAAGGACCTCACCGGAAACCCTTGCGTTCAGTCCAGAAAAACTCACCACGCCTTCGTTGCTGTTCTCTTTGACTTTCCAATCCACATCGTTGATATAATCTTTGATCAATCTGGTCAGATTGATACCCGTCTCTTTGGCTTCCCTGATCTCTTTGTGCTTCTCGCGGTAGAGGATGTAAGACTTGGCCACCTCGTGGTAGCCCTGCTTCATCAGCACCATCTCCACAATGTCCTGAATCTGTTCCACTGAGGGAACGGTGTAGCCGCCGAATTTGTCTGCCAGCATAAAGGTGACGATGTCGGAAACCGACTTGGCCGCACCGTTATCCACGAGCCCGTGGGATTCCATGGCTTTGTATACGGCATTCGTGATCTTATCCTGAACAAAATCCGTAACGCTGCCGTCTCTTTTCTTGATTCTTGAAATGTCTCTCTGCATGTAATGCCTCCTTTCCCTGTTCACAGTCGAAAATTCAAGCGCTCTATCTATCCCCTTATCCAAAGGAAGAACGCTCGGACAAGAGTTTTTCGTTCCGAAACAATGAAAAACGATATGAACGAAAAATAGCCATATATGGTATGTATTTATGAATTAAGACACAAAATATTGTATCTGCGGTGATAAAATTATAATTTCTTTTCTGGTTTGTCAAGGGTTTTTTTCATTTTTTTTTATTTATCATGAAATAAGCATTCGTATAATGAATTTAAAGAACCAAATCTGAAGGGATGGAGGAAGCGACTTTAAAGATATAAAAATTTTGCTCACATACACAACACACACAGCGTCTCAGACCTGAAACATCGAATGAAAAGAGTGTGGCAAGACCCGCTCCGAATGTGCTAACCTTAGGCTCGAGGCTAAAATGAGAGTAATCGAAGTCAGGACTCAGACCAAAGAAGCCCTCGTGGATATCACAGGAAGGATCAGAGAGGAAATCTCTTCTTCGGGGACCCAGAGTGGAATATGCACAGTTTACGTCCCCCACACAACGGCAGGAGTGACCATCAACGAAAACGCTGATCCTTCCGTCAAGGAAGATATCCTGATGACTTTAGGAAAAATGGTCCCGGATTCCCTCTCTTACAGACATTCTGAAGGCAATTCCCCGGCTCACGTGAAAGCGAGCCTTGTCGGTCCCTCGGTCAACATCCTCATCGAGAATGGACAGCCGTCACTCGGAACCTGGCAGGGAATATTCTTCTGTGAATTTGATGGCCCGAGAAACCGGAAGGCGTATATCAAAGTTTTTCCGCTCTAACGGGAATCCAGTTGGATAGCGAGGCGTTATCAGGAACCCCTTTCTTCTGTGGGATCTCCCTGACTCAATCGTTCTTCTAGAACGGTGATCACTTCCTCAGAAAGCAGAAATCCTGCGACCTTCCGGATGACATTGCCCGATGGGATTTCAGGCTTGAAAGGCGAAATAAGCTTTTCTGCGAGATGTTCCTTCTGAATCTCAAACTCCGCATCTTCCAGGGTCCTCACTTCCCAAAAGATGGCCTCAATGTGCCTTCTCATCTCTTCATCATCCGCATCAGAAAAAGGCGGAGCATGAAGCTTGAGCCCCTGTAAAGTCCTCGACACGATCTCCTCCTTCTTCTGCTCGTACAGATAAGCGGGGACGCGTCTGACTCTCTCCAAGCCTCTTGTCAGGCCCTTGTAATCATTGGCCTGTCCGATCCGCTTCTCTCCTTTGGGCGGGATGATACACGGAACGAACTCGCGCAGCTGGTAAAGCTGGTGAGGCTCGAGGCACTCTTCCACCTCTCTGGCTAATCCTTTCATTTTCGACTGGATTTTCAACCTTTCTTTCCGGTTCTCCCTGTCCAGGCGGTGATACTTCTGCACTGTCTGAGAGGGAATTTCCGTGTTCTCTCTGAGATAACCTCTGATCTCCTCGAGGACCGCTTCCATCTCATCCTGACTGTTCCGGAGGATGTGTTCAAACTGAGCCATCAATCTCTGAGACTCTTTCGCGCTCGCCAGGATGATCTCCATCTGCTCCTGCGTGAGGTCCAATCCGTTCATGAGGTTGAGCAGTCTGATCTCTCTGCGCAGCTCCTCGGTTTTTTCCAGCTTTTCCCTGGAAAGCTCCGGAATCCCCCATAAAAGACCTGCAGTCATAAAGAATACAAGAACCATTCCCAATACTGAAACCTTTCCCTTTTCCATTTTAGCCTCCACTGAATTAGACAAATTTCTGAAGGAATTCTTGGTGGTTCCCTTCCAGATAGTGTGGGTAAAAGACACGGGAATGGAAGAAGCGACCTTGAAGATTTAGCCTTCATGAATCGTCATTCGAGGGAATCCGACAGAGTCGGGCGCCGAGTATGTCTGAGCACGTAAAGTCTCATACGGAGAAGTCCATAGAAGGTACAGGATTAACAAATCATGCATGAGGTGAATATGCGGAGTTACGCAGGCGCTGAGAAGGACGGTGAGGGAATGGCGTTAAAAATCTGAAGGGAGCGTTGGCATTTCCGTGTCTTTTAGTCATTAATTCACCCACACAAAACGGAAAAGAACCTTCTTGGTTGGAAATCCGTGGACAGGATTAGAGGGACAGGCCTTTTTCTCGGAGGGAATCCTCGAGGTCGGTTTGAGGCGTCATCAGGATACCTTGTATCCCGAATTTCTGGGCGGCCTCGATATTCTCCTGGATATCATCGATAAAAACGCATTCTCTGGCTTCCGCTCCCGTCCTCTTCAAAGCTTCTTCGTAGATCCGAGGATGAGGCTTCATCTCTCCGACTTCATAAGAGAGAACATACGCGTTAAATATCAGGATCTCGGGAAATCTTTTTTTGACAAACGCGAAGCGCATAACATCGGTGTTCGACAGCAGGATAAGCCTGTTATTCTTCTTCAGCCTCTTCAGCACATCCAGGACCGGAGGATTGAGAGAAAACACATCATTATAGATGGCATAAAAATCATCGTAATCGATCTCGGCTTCCAGTTGGGCTGTCACCTGGTTATAAAATTCTTCGGGTGTGATCTCTCCTTTGTCGAATGCCAGGCGGGGAGAGGAATGAGCGGATGCCAGCTCGGCGATTTTTTTAGGGGAAAAAGGAGAGAAATCGGCCATCTTTTCATAGTAAATGAAATTGTCAAAGTGAATGATCACCCGGCCCAGGTCGGACATCACACACCGAATCATCGGCTCAACCTCACTCATCTCCAGCGAAGTATTGTATAACAGAAAAAAAGTTTCGACTCAACTCCCAAATTGACATCGATTTTTCCCTATGATATAAGCGAGGGATGAATTTGGTCGTTTTAAATAAGAAAATTTCGGAAAATCTCTTCAAGCCGATCATTCAGAGTCATCTTTTTGCTTCTCTCCGCCCCGACTCTATTCCTTCAAAAACCCTCCCGAAAGGATAAAACCGCATGACGACAGCCTCTGATACGCCCGCAGGAATTTTCCACCCCTCCGGAGCGCTCTACCGCTTCACTATTCTGATCTTCGTCGCTTCCCTGACCTTCGGGAGTTATTTCGCCTATGACATCGTCTCGGCCATCGCCCCCTCGTTAGTCGAGGAGCTCGGTGCGAGCCGGGGAATCGTCGGCACGTTTTTCACGATGTACAGCATCGGCGCGATCATTGCTGTTCTTTTCGGGGGGATTCTCCTCGACAGACTGGGTACTCGCAAGGCCAGCATATCGTTTTCCCTCCTCATCCTCATCGGAGCCATCATCGTCTGGCAGGCGAAAAGCATCCCGGCTTTCTTCCTGGGACGGATTATATTCGGAGCAGGCTCAGAGCCGCTGATCGTCGCACAAAGCACCATACTGGCTCGCTGGTTCAAGAACAAAGAGCTGGCTCTCTCATTCGGCATCGCTCTCACTGTCAGCCGTCTGGGATCCCTGTTCGCATTCAACACAGGCGAATTGATCACCGGTCATTATGGCGGCTTCCGGTATGCTCTGTTCGCCGCAGTCATCTGCTGTATCATCTCCCTCACCGCCAACATTGTTTACATCTTCATGGACCGCAGAGGGGAGCGCGCCCTTGAATTGAAGGACGGTTCAGAGGAAAAAATCGTTTTTAAGGATGTCAAGGAATTCAAACCGACATTCTGGTTCGTGACACTTCTCTGCGTCACCTTTTATTCTGCAATTTTTCCTTTCACAAACCTCTCGACTGATTTCTTTGTGGACAAATGGGGCATCGCCCGTTACGCAGAGGCGAGCGGAGGATTCCTGAGCAAAGTGTTTAATAATCTTTTTCATATGTTCAATACTGCGGGGGGAATTTCTTCGATTATCATCTTCGCTTCCATGGTTCTCGCCCCATTTGCCGGCCGTCTGGTGGACAAGATCGGAAAGCGGGCCACTTTGATGATCATCGGCTCGCTGCTGATGATTCCCAGCCATCTGGCCATGGGCATTACAAAGATCTATCCTGTCCTCCCGATGATCACACTCGGTGCCGCCTTCGTGCTGGTCCCGGCCGCCATGTGGCCTTCAGTTCCGCTCATCGTCCGCAAGGAACGGGTGGGCACCGCTTTCGGAATAATGACAGCCATTCAGCTTATCGGGCTTGGCCTGTTTCCGCTTTTAAACGGTCTCCTTCGCGACATCACCAAAACCTACACAGCCAGCATGGTTATGTTTGCCAGCCTGGGACTCTTCGGATTCGTGTTCGCTCTTCTTTTGAAAAGGGCGGATGCCCGGGAAGGCGGAAAGCTGGAGCGGCCCTGAACGCCGCCGCGTCAATCGATGACTTGGATGAAAGGAATGAGAGTCAGGATCTTTCAAAATTCATGGATTTCCAGATAGCCAGCAGACAATGAAAATCTGTCCCCACTGCAGCAGTCAAATTCCTGAAAACAAGATATCCTGCCCTCAGTGCGGGAAAGAATACTGGGTTCCGGAGATGCCGGAGGAAACGGGCGGCGCAGAGGATCTAGACGAAGATGCGTCAGGATGCCTTCAAGTTGTTCTCGTGCCCGTTATCACCGCGCTTCTCACAGCTTTATTCCTGATCTCCTGCGGGATCATCATAAACCTTTTTGCCAATTTCGAGAGCAACCAGGTAAAGATCGCCTGGCTTCTCGGCTCTGTTTTCGTGGGACTGGCCGTGTATTTCTTCCTCACCAGGAGCCGGAGACAAACCCGGCGCGATAGATAAGAGAAGCATCTTTTCTTCCCTGATAAATAGATAGTCACGCAAACTGATTCGTCAGCCCGTTGATTTTCCCCATCGGCACCTTGGAGGGGGAACAGCTCCGCTTTCCCCCTTCCAACGGTCGTTCAACCTTAGGTCTAACTCCCTGCCTCCCCTTCTCGGGCTTCGCCCTGCGACCAAAGGGGCATACCCCCTTGGAACCCCCGATTGATTTGCTTCACAAATCAATCCAAATCCGCATATTCTTGGCTCGCTCTCCTCTTGGGCACTTCCCTCGAGGAACCGTGCCCACTCGCCTCCGGATGACTTCCTCACCAGATTGCCTGACTGCCAAAAAGATTGTCACGGAAATTAGGACGCTTCGCAAGAGATTCGCTGATTTGACCTGCTCACATGAATTCTGTTCTAATAGACGGGATTGTTGAAGGAGAATATCAATGAAAAAGTCATGGTCAATATTTCTGTTGGCGGGTCTCTTGAGCTTCAGCCTCTGTGCGCCGAAAGAACCACCCGCGAGATTTTCCTTTTCCCCAGAAAAACCCTCTCCCGGCGATCAGATTACGGTTCAATACAATCCTGCGGAAACGGTCCTGGAGAAAGCTGCCGAAATCTACCTCGTCGCCTACTCCTACACGCACGGCACACCGGAGGCGTCAGACTACCCGATGAGTCAGAAAGGAAAAGTCTGGACAGCCTCTTTTTCGGCCGATGAGAAGAGCCGTGGAATTATCATCAAGTTTTCATACAGGGAAAAAATCGATAACAACGAGAAAAATGGGTATGTCATTCCTCTCTATGACAAAGAGGGGAATCCTGTCCCGGGAGCACTGGCCGGGCTGGCCGAAGCCTATGCTTCCTGGGGAAATTACTTTGCGGGACTGGAAGGCAATCAGGAAATCGCCCTCTCCTACTTCATCGAAGAGTTCGGGCTTCATCCTGAACTGAAAAGAGAATACATTATCCCCTATCTCACCGCAATCGCCTCTGTCCGGAGAGCCGAAGGAATAGATACCATTATGAGGGAATTGGAGGATTTAGGCAGTCAAAGCGACCTGTCTGAGGAAGAACTCACCATGATGGTCGGATGGTACTCTCAGTTGAACCAGGCAGATAAAGCACAGGATTATTCGGCCCTGATACGAGAAAAATTTCCCAAGGGAAATTTTATACAGAATGAAAGATTCAGAGAATTCTACGAGACCACAGATGTGAGCCAGAAGGTAGCGCTGATGAAAAAATTCAGGAGAGATTTCCCGGAAAGCGACATGATTCCTGCGATGCACATCTATGTCTGTCTGGCTTACCGGGACAAAGGCCAGTATGATCAAATTAAAGAGTATCTGGAGAAAGTCGCAGAAGAAGTCAACTGGAGCCTCTACAATAACATCGCGTGGACCATGGCCCAGGAAGGGGCAGACCTGGAGCTCGCGGCTGAGCTTGCGGCAAAGGGCGCAGAACTCGTCAAGAAGCAAAGAGAGGATCCCAAAGGCGAAAGACCGTCTTATATCACAGAGAGAGAGTGGAAAGAGCAGATGGATGCGGGACTCGCGATGGTTTTGGACACCTACGGATTCATCCTTCTCCAACTCGACAGAGCAGAGGAGGCCCTGTCTCCTCTTGGGGAGGCTTTTCTTCTCAGCAAGGGCCAAAATCATGAAATCAACGAGCGTTACTCTGAGGCACTGGTCCGAAGCCGGTCTTTCGAAAAAGCGGTTTCAGAAATCGGTAAGATTATCGAAGAAGGGTACAGCACTCCCAAAATCAAAGAACTGTTCACGCAGGCTTATATCGAATCCACAGGCGACCAGAAAGGGGCTTCTGATCAACTCCTCAAACTGGAAAAGATCGCGAAAAAGAAGATGGTAGCTGAATTGAGAGAAACGATGATCGACTTCCCGGCTCCAGATTTTACGCTCGAGGATTTAGACGGCCAACCGGTTTCTCTTGCTGACTTCAAAGGGAAGATCGTCATCCTCGATTTCTGGGCCACCTGGAACGATCCGTGTAAGGATTCTTTTCCGGGGATGAAGCGAGTCGTGGAAAATTACAAAGACGATAAAAACATCAGATTCCTTTTTGTCAACTCCTGGGAACGCGTGGAAAATTGGAAAAAGAATGCCTCGGATTTCATGTCCACACACAACTATCCTTTCCGTGTGTTGCTGGATATGCAGAATAGAGTCATCAGTGCCTTCGAAGTGGACAGCATCCCCACAAAGTTCATAATCGATAGAAAAGGGAAAATCCGCTTCAAAAGCGTGGGATACGGCGGAAGCACGGACAAATTGGTTGAAGAATTGAGTTTGATGATAGAGATACTGCGTTAGAGCCAATCCCAATCTTGGAGTGAAAAAACTCGAACTCAAAGAATTTTTCCCGACAAGGGGAAAACACACCCGATTAAGGAGAATAACACCATGAGTAAATTAAAGAAAATCCGAGGATTCTCAACAACCCTGGCATTCATTTTGATGGCCGCATTATTTCTACTGATTTTCGGAGGAGCCTTTGCCCTCTATCACTTCAAAGGGAAGCGGATCACCACAACTGATATCGCAGCCGCAGAAAAAATCACAGCGCTCGAATTCACGGCCAAGGAACGCAGAATGATGCTGAATAATGTGAGGAGAAATTCCCGCAGATACAAAGGCCTCCGAGAGACATCTCTCGAAAATAAGGTCCCGCCAGCGCTGCTCTTCAGCCCCATCATTCCGGGGATGAGTTTCCAGGACCAACAAAAGCCTTTCCAATACTCGGTGCCTGCGGATGTCCACGTTCCAGAGAACTTCGAGGAGCTCGCTTTCTATCCCGTCACGGCTCTCGCGCAGTTGATCAGATCACGTAAGATCACCTCCATCCAGCTCACACGACTCTACATCGACCGGCTGAAAAAATACGGGCCAAAGTTAGAATGCGTGGTCACTCTGACAGAAGAGCTGGCCCTTCAACAAGCCCGGCGTGCTGACAAGGAGATCGCCTCAGGGCGCTACAGAGGCCCGCTCCACGGCATTCCCTGGGGCGCCAAAGATCTACTCGCCACAAAAGGCTTCAAAACCACATGGGGCGCCATGCCCTACAAGGACCAGCTCATCGATGAAAACGCCACCGTCGTGAAACGGCTCGAAGAGGCTGGAGCGGTCCTTGTCGCGAAACTCTCGATGGGCGCTTTGGCCATGGGAGATGTCTGGTATGAGGGGAGAACCCGGAATCCCTGGAATCCAGAGCAGGGGTCCAGCGGCTCATCAGCCGGATCCGCCGCAGCCACGGCCGCTGGTCTCGTCGGATTTTCCATCGGGACTGAAACATGGGGTTCGATACTTTCTCCCTCCTCCAGGTGCGGAGTGACCGGACTGCGCCCCACATTCGGCCGCGTGAGCCGGTATGGAGCCATGGCTTTGAGCTGGAGTATGGATAAGATCGGTCCCATCTGCCGCACTGTCGAGGACTGTGCCTTAGTGTTTAACGCCATATTCGGTCCTGACGGAAAAGACCTGACTGTATTCGACTTTCCGTTTAACTGGAATCCCGTCCTCGACCTCGAGGATATCCGCATCGGCTACCTTAAAGAAGCATTCGATCGGGATTACAGGAACAAAGAACAGGATAAGGCTGTTCTCGAAGTCTTCCGATCACTCGGAGCAAAACTCGTTCCCTTCGAACTTCCGGATTATCCGGTCTATAATCTCTCGTTCATTTTGAGTGCGGAGGCGGCTGCCGCTTTCGATGAGCTCACGAGGAGCGGCAGAGACGACCTTCTAGTCAGGCAGTCGAGAGGGGCCTGGCCGAATTCTTTTCGCAATTCACGGCTCATCCCGGCTGTGGAATACATCCAGGCCAACCGTGTCAGGACACTTCTCATGCAGAAGATGGCAGAGAAAATGAAAGGAATAGATGTCTACATCGCTCCCTCCGGAGGCAGCAACCTCCTTCTCACCAATCTCACCGGCCACCCTGCTGTCGGTGTCCCCAATGGGTTCAGAGAGAACGGAAGCCCCACAAGCATCTGCTTTATCGGCAATCTCTTCGAGGAGTCCAAAACTCTCCGAGTCGCCAAGGCGTACCAGGATGCCACTGATTTCCACCTCAAACACCCTGACCTGGAAAAGAATCTTCAGAAGAAACACACCGATGAGGAGTTAAAGTAGTATCTCTTGAGGGATCAACTCTCTATGAAACGAATTTGTTGAACTAAAATAAATTAGAAAAGACCGGAGAAAAGAACATCCGCATGAAAAAGTTTGGACGTGCTCACTCTGGTCCTAAACGGAAGTGTTTCTTTAATGGTGAGATAAAACCAGAATTTATCGAAGAGTCTTAGTTTTTTCACATAGAAAAGAGCCGAATCTGAGATGCTGTCCACAAGAATCCTTCCCACCTCTTCGTTATTCTCGTTCACAACGACGATTGTATAGACATCTTTTTGCTCATCCCCCTCAGTGACGGTTTCTTTCTCGAGCATGCCGTAGACCTTCCCTTTTTCTTTTCCTTCCCACACTTCAGCTTTATCAAAAGAAATTCCTTCCAGTATCTCAAATCCCTCTCGGGTTTCCACGTCGAAATAATCGTCAAGAACGACTTCTTCTGTCTTTGTGAAAACATTCCGCCAGGTTCTTCCCGCTTCCTTCACATCGATACGGGTGGCCACTAAAATGGACGGTCTATCCGGTGAAAACTCTCCCGAACCTCTGACTTCTTTATCCACCAGTACGCTCGCATCGCCAGAATCGACCTGACCCTGGACAATGATATCGAATCCCTGCACCTCGGGAACATACAGATACTTTCCGATCCCGACTTTGGCCACACCTTCGAACGGGATGATATTCTCTTGAGAATCCGACTTCTCCTCTGCTCCCTTCTTGCACGCAACGCTTCCGGCAGCGATTAACAGAAAAACTAAAGTACTCAGGAACAGGAGTCTTGTGAACTTTTCCATACTTCTTTTTCTCTCGGTTGAATTTCCTATCCTTAGAGCCATAACTCATACCTCCATTATTGAATCATTCGGAAGGGAGATGATGCTTCGGGAACCCGCAATTTTCATTTTTCTCGAATAGAAAACACATTCTCCTTTCACTTTGAGCTAAAATATTTTATACCATTGGACAGATTAAAAGTAAAGAAGAAAGTTCAGAACTCCTGATGAATAACACAAAAGGGGACGGGCTGCTTTTTCTTGGGGACTGTCCCTTTCAGTCCTTGAATTGAAATAAGAGAGGGACTCTCCCTTTTCCCTGAAGAAAAAGCAGCCTGTCCCCTTTTTTACCCTTTGTATTGTGCTATTTTTTTCTGACTCTTTTTCCTGAGGAAGAACGGGATGAAGAGCTGCGGCTTGAAGACCGACTGGATCTTGAACCTGAAGACCGGCTGACTCTTGAAGAAGAACTTCTTCCGCTCCGAGAGGAAGACACTCTAGACGAGGAGCCCGAGCTCCTTCGGGACGACACAGACTTCGAGCGGGAAGAAGAGGATGAGCTCCGTCTGACAGCAGACCTGGACGCAGAAGACCTTGAAGTACTGACACGTGCGGATGACGACCGCCCGCTGCTCCGACGCGAAGAGGAGCGGGACGGGGATGAACGCGAAACGCGATTCCTGACAGAGGAACTCTGCGCTCTAGATGCAGATGATCTCCTCACGGCCGGGGAACGCGATGGAGACGCGGCAGAATTCCGACTTCTGCGAGCATCAATATCCGCTTTTAACCTGGACGGATACACTTTTGTGCCCGACCTCCCGACTTGAGCACTCCTCTTTCTCGGAGACACAGGACTCGAGCGTCCCGAAGAAGAAGATGCGCTTGAGCGGGACACCGTACGTCTTCTCGAAGGATAAGTTTTCACGTTCCGCTCAGAAGCCCCGCTTTTCGAGATGCGAGATGAGCTTCTGGCAGGAGTGCCAGATCTCCTGAGATTGGAGGGCTCCGCCTTCGAAGAGCTCCGCCGGTTCCTGTTGGCATCAGTGATTCTTCTGGGATTTTCCTTCAGACTTTCTCTTTTGACGCTTAAGGAGCTCCTGCGGAGAGTCTTAGGAGTCCCCACAGACCCTTTTGACCTCTGTCGAGAGGATAATCTGCTTGTGGAGATATAATTTCTCTCCACGCGTCTCACGTTACTCCGGGAGAGGACCTTGGCCGCAGTTGAATCCCGGAGCGATGTTGAGCCGATACGGGGTCTGACCGAGGGCTGCTTTGCAGAGAGAGATATCTTTCCTATGCGTGATATCCGGTCCCTGCTCAACGCAGCTCGAGAGATACGCGGAGCCTGCAGCTGGTCTTTGCGAACCATGGTCAGAGCCCGGGAATGGGCGGGATAATGGCGCCCATGATACCTTCCGTAAAAGTAATTGTTCACGATCACAACAGGACGGCCGTAGTAACTCAACGGACACCAGCCGATATAATACGGGTCCCGGTACCAGTGGACCCAGGCCGGGCCCCAGACTCTGGTGGGAATCCAGTACCAGCCGAGATTCCATCTCCAGTGCCACCTTCCGTAATGGCTGACACACCATCCCCAGGGATCGTACGACACCCAGGTCCATCCGATAAAAGGATACCAGGACCACCGTCCGTAATGATACGGACGCCAAACATGATGGACCACATAAGGAACCCAAACATATCCGTAAGGCCTCTCGTAAACCCAACGGCCATTATCTGCCAATTCTTCCTCGTATTCATTCAGTTCAGACGGAAGATAATTGGTTTTCGCAGGACGGAGATGGAGATCGTCTCTCTCCTTGTTCCACTCTGAAAAACTGTCATCCAGACGGGCATAAAAGTTGACAGGGTCTGAAGAGAAATAGCCGTTGGAAACAATCAGCTTCTGTTCGCTTTCCACAAGAAGGGACCCCTCTTCTCCCGCGGCTTCCACCGCGCCCTCATAGACCAGGAGTTCTGTTTCCCTGTTTTCCTTGACATTGAACCTGTAGAGACCTTCCTCCACCAAGTAAAACGACCCATCCGGGGTATGGACTCCAAAGCTCATATCTTTGTCGATATAACTTATTCTGAGGAATATGCTCCCGGAAAGCAGGTTGAGCTTGATCGTGTCATCTCCCCTTCTCGGGAGCCCGGCAAAATCAATCTGAGTGTGGCTGTCGATCCGGATGTAGTTCTTGTGGCCAAAGTGAATTTCAGCTCGTCCTTCCCGAGTGCCCAGCTTGTCTCCCTCGACAACGGGTAAATTGACAACTCCTTCATCATAACCCATGTCTCCGGCTCTTTCTATGAAGACATCTCCTTTCACAAAGCTCAAACGGGCATAGCTGTATCTGTACGCGTTTCCCTCCTCTGAAGAAAGACCAAGAGAAGCCAAAAAAGCCAAACAGGCAATGAGAACGCAGAGCCTTTTCATTGTTTCCTCCTCTTCCAACTTTCTACTGGCAAGAAATATGCCAACTCCTCTTTACCCTGGAAACGGGGACAGCGGATTCTCTTATCCTGTCCTGGATTCAGGACAGATGCGCCTTAATGGGGTCAGGTCTCAGTATCCCACTTTTGCCTGAGAGAAGAAAAAAATCATACAAAACAGAATCTCAATCCTGAAGAAAAAGTCGAAAAATGAGACTAGATCCCAATCTGCAATCTGACCGGAAAAAAGGTGTGCCTTTGGGGAATGTCCCTTTTTCAAAAAAAAGGCCCGATCAGGGACCGGGCCATTCCTGTTTCTTGAATCTCATGGGCTGGATTCTCTCTCCAGCCGTTCCAATCACCACCACCACCGGCAAAGCATGAAGCGGCGGCCTCCAAAATGAGTGCCTCCTCTCCTGCCGAAACTCATCCTCCCCATGGGGGAGAAATGTCTGTGTCTGGCAAAGCCTCTTCCTCCTCGGAACCGGTCTCTCATCAGATGTCTTCTCTGACCGATTCTTTTCCTGAAGCCATCCAGCTTTTCCAGTTGTTCAGGCGTCAGGATCTTCCTGAATTCCTTCCTTTCGAGGAGAGAGTTTCTGAACCGGTCCGCGCGAAGCTGGGCCATCTGATCGTAGAGTTTCAATATCTCCTGCTCGTTAGCTTCAGGATCCTGCATCAGCTCTCTCATTTCGAGCTGCGCTTGCCGCATGCTCTCGAAGTGCGCTTTCTGCTTTTCTCTTGATGATTTCATGTGCTCTTCTAACCTGGCCTTCTGTTCTGGGGTGAGTTCAAGAAAATCCCTCTGAGTCCGAACCGCTCTCACCTTGACTTCCTCTTCTTGTCCATCCGATACCTGTCCGAGCGCACCGGAAGAGAAAAGAGTCATGCCCAGGAAAAGAGTCAATGCTGTCAACCCAATATACTTTTTCATCTCGTACCTCCTGAAATTATCTTTTCAGTAGATTAGACAATGACACACCGGCATTCCTTGGTAACACTCTTGTATTTTTTGAGTCAAATACTTCTAAATGGAAATTTCAGGACAAAAATAAAAAAAACTTGGAAAAAACATGAGTGAGAAGGAAGCTAGAAAGAAGTCCACGGGTGCAGACTCAATTCCCGCTGGGAGGGTTAAAGCCTGTGAGGGGGGAGCAAGCTCCCCCCTCAATCAAGGCTTTTGTAGAATTCGGTTTAATCTAACGCAAATGCTATGCTTTTTTCAGGATGGGCATGCCGGTTCTTTCGGTTTCCATAACCTTGTAACCAGCAGGAACCTCATCCAGTGAGCCGGGTCTGACATCTCGAGCAAAAAAGTAAATTCTCTGTTGACGTCCTCCTTTAAGATTCACATCCTTGTAATGGAGATAATACTTAACCCCTTTTGAATTGGTGAATTCATAAGCCATTTATTTTACCTCCAAATTGAATTTTGTTGGCACAAACTAAAATTTGAAAATGAAACTGATTCCGAGCAGATGAGCCGTCGTGGAATATGTCCCCTCTCCGAGGTCAGCGGGGTAAATATCCCTGTTCGGGCTTTCTCTGTCCTGGAAAGGCTCGTATTGATACGCCAGATCTACGGTGAATTTCCCGGTGCTGTAGCCAAATCCAGCGGTCAGCGCCCAACGGTTTGCGTCGGGAAGCATCGGATCCATCGAATCCACAGGCTGAGGCGTCTCATCGTACAGAAAACCAGCTCTGAGAGCAATTCTGTCATTCAGCATGTACTGCAGTCCGACCCGAAATAGAAAAGAATCTTCGAAGTCTTCATCAATCGGCGGAAAATCAAGAGGAATAGGCAAACCTGGCACATCCGCATCAACCTCTATGACATCGAAGGCGTTCCAGAGAACATAGTGCACGTCAGCAGTCAAGATGAACTGTTCACTCAAGTTGAAAGCCGCGCCGATGCCGAAAATATGAGGAAAACTAAAAGGGGCCACCACTGTTCCATTCTCTGGAAGAACAATCGGGACATTGGACATATCCAGGTCGAGGACTCCATCATAATCAATCGTAAATCCTCCTCGCCAGTTGAAGCCGAGAGAAAACTTTTCTCCCTTGTACAGAGCTCCTGCGTTCATGGCCCATGCACTCCCCGTCGTGTCCTCTGCCGAAACCGGAACATCGTAGAAACCCAACGGTGGTATCGCCGTCAGGTCGAGAAGATAGGTCAGGTCCAGCTCCAAAGTCGAGTGAATATAAGACACGCCAACGCCCACAGATAAATTATCCGTGAGCTTATACGCGACCGTGGGATTGAAAATAAAGGTTTTCATTTCGGCTCTTGTCGCGATATACCTCAAGGGAAAATTCTCAGGATCAGGCCATTCTGTTCCCAACCCGTAGGGAGCAAAGAAACCGAAACCCGCGACGATCTTATCGCTGAATTTATGGGAGATGTAGAACGTCGGAGGATAAAACACTTGCTCTGCCAAATCAATGGACTGGTAATTCGGATCTGGCCAGTTAGGTAGAGCCAGCGTGGTGTTGGGATAGATCAGAGTGGCTCCGGCTGAAATTTGCGTTCCTTCCAACCAGGCGATACCTGCGGGATTGTGAAAAATGGCTGTCACATCATTCGCGAGGCCAACGAAAGCGCCTGCCATTCCCATGGCTGCAGCGCCGTGTTCGTAGATGAGAAAGCCAGATCCATGGGCTGAGGAACTGAAGGCGAAAATCAGAAGAGCGACTAAGGCTGTCGTACCAATACTCTTTTTCATCTTTACCTCCAAAAAATGTAGTTTGGGCCTCCGCTTGAGAGCGCCTCATATGAGTAAAATCTATTTTGTTCCTTGGTCTTTCTCAAGTATTTATAAGAAACAGACGACAATGTCAAGGATAATTTTCGTTAAAATTCGGCTTTTTTCTCTGGAGTTGCGAATTGAAAACCCTTCGCCCACAATGACAGTGCTAAAGTGTTGCTGAACAATTGAACGAGTCCTTCTCTTCTTTTAAAAAAAAAATTTTAAAATATTGAATTTTTTTCTTTACAATATTTATTTTTTCAATATAATAGGATATGGTTTTCTTTTGCGGGCTGGAGAAAACCCCCACCTTTTTGGTTCCCATCATCAACCCCCCTTTTGCTGACAACAGCCCGCGCTTCCCCCCTCTCTTCAGCTGCACTCATTTTGAGATTATGCGAGTCTAAAGATTAATCTTGATCAGCCCTCTCTCTCCATAGATTCAGTAAAACTTCATTGTGTCAAACCGAAGATAAAGGTGCCATGGCGAGTGAAGCGCGGCAAACTCAAAAGATAAAATTGTATGTATTTGACTCCTCCTGACTCAGGTGCTACATTGGCAGTGCCTCTCAAAACGGCTTGTGAGCATCTCCATTCTGTCGGAGGAAGGGCATGGACGATACACAAAATCTCGAGAAAAGATATCAGAGAATTCTTGAACAGCTTCGGGATCTTTTCACTCAAACAGAGAATAAGATCGCCCGGATGGCAACTGCGGCGGCGGTCCTCCACCACAAGATGCCCCATTATTTCTGGACTGGATTTTACACACTAATCGACGACGAGCTGACTGTCGGCCCCTACCAGGGATCCCTGGCCTGTCAGGTCCTCGAAAAACAGAAAGGAGTCTGCTGGGCGGGGATAGAGAAAAAACAGACCATCGTTGTCCCTGACGTTCATAAATTTCACGGCCATATCCCCTGCGACAGCCGGTCCAATTCTGAAATCGTGGTCCCTCTGATCGATGAAAACAATCAAGTCTACGGCGTTCTGGACGTGGACAGCGAAAAACTCGGAGCTTTCTCGGATACAGACAAGGAATGGCTCGAGAAAATCGTTAAACTCATTTAAACGCTCAAGGGGAAAGGATCAAGGATTAACCCTAATTTTGCCCTCTTTACTTCAAGCAGTACACCAGAAGAAGGATCTGCTTCATGGCCAGAAAAAGACCGTCTATCTCTGCCTCCTCATTGAGGGTGTGTTTGTACCGGCCGTAAGTCCGTCCGAGATTTATCGAGAGGATTCCTTTTTCTATTCCCACGTTGGCCTCGGTCGAGCCGAGCGGATTGGCCTCAATCCCTTTGACCTGAAGATACTCGAGAATATCCACGACTGTTTTCACCAGGAATGAATCCCCCGCGCCCGGAATCTGGTAGGCCTTGGATTCATCATTGAGCTTCATCTCCAGCATCACTCCTTCTTCTTCAGCCACATCCAGGCAGATTCTCCGGATTTTGTCCTGGGCCTTTTCCAGCTCATCTTGGTCCGCCGAGCGGAGGTCCACTGTGAAGCAGGACTCCTGAGAGACGGCATTCCGGACTCGTCCCCCGCCGATCATCCCGATATTCAAAATTGTCCATTTTTCTATGGGCTCTGAGGGAAGTTCAATCTCCAATATTCTTTCCACAGATCTGGCTACAGCCAGATTCGGGTCGGGCACGCCCCGGCTCAACATAGTGTGAGCTCCGGGCCCTCGAAAAGTCACCGTCCCGCCGCCAAAACCCAAAGCGCCGTAATGGACACCCCCCAGGTCTCCATCCAGCGCAACCACCATATCAAACTTCTCTTCGGTTGAATCGAGAAACGCCTGCATCCCCACAAACCCGGTCTCCTCTCCCACAGTGCCCATGAAATAATAGGTGTTTTTGGGATTGAATCCCGCGTGCTTGAGTGCCCGAATGGACCAGAGAAGATTGATCAGGCTGGCAGTATCATCGCCGATCCCCGGAGCCTTGAGAAGATTTCCTTCTCGTTTCACTTGGATCTTCCAGACCTCCTGGAACACCGTGTCCATGTGAGCGGACATGATGATCTTCTTCCCCTGGGGGGAGCCTCTCCAAATGCCGACAGCGTTACCTGATGAATCTATAAAAACCTCGTCCAAGCCGCACGCTTCAAACTGCTTTTTCATGTAAACGGCTCTCTTCTTCTCATATCCGGAAGGCGCAGGGATCTCTGTGAGAGAAATCCACTCTTTGATGATTTTTTCCCGCCTCTTCTCTATATAAGTAAACATTTTTTGAACAAATCGAGATCTCACCATCTTCGGTTTGAAGAGAGATTCCTCACGCTGAAGGTCGACAGAAGAGAGGACTCCAAGAGATAAGAAGGTTAGATAGATAAAAATGAATGTGCGTTTCATGTTTGCTCCTTTGTCTCCTGTCTTCTTTGAATAACGATTATTCCTGCGACTTCCCTGATGATCTTCACGGCAGCCGAGGCGGTGATCCCCGAGGCATCTCTCTCCGGGTTGACCTCCACCACGTCCAATCCGACAATTTTCGCCTCCAAAGACTGAAGGATGCGGATCACCTGTCGTGTGGACAGACCTCCTGGCTCGTGATGGGAGACTCCCGGAGCCGCAGAAGGATCCAGTGCATCCATATCAAAGGAGACATACAGGGGATTTTCAAACCTCAGTGAAAGATTCTCCAGGATGTCCTTCATCTCGATCATTCGGACTCCGTACTTGGCAGCTCTTTCTCTATGCTCTCCTGTGGCGGCTCTGATCCCAACCTGGACCAGGTTCTGAGCGAGGCCCTCTTCCATGATCCGCGCAAAAGGACAGCCATGGGAATAGCGGTCTCCGTAGAGCTCCTCGTAGAGATCCGGATGAGCATCGAAATGGAGGATATCCATCGGCTGGTACTTTCTGGCAAAGGCCCTCGCGGCGGGGAAGCTGACGGAGTGATCTCCTCCCAAAATTATCGGGAATGCGTTCTTTTCCAGTATTTCCAGGACCTTCTTCTCGATCCGGGACGACACTTCTCTATAATCACCGGTCACCTCCACATCCCCCAGGTCAGTCATAACCGTCTCCTTCTCCAAATTGACACCGAGCTCGGTCCAGGGATTGATGGCTCTCCCCGTTGAGGCCGCTCGAATGGCCTGAGGCCCTTTGGCTGTTCCTCTCAGGTAGCAGGATTTCTCGTCATACGGAATCCCGAGGATGGCAATATCGTATTCCTGACTCTTCTGGATGGCGCCCCCAAAATCTGTCATATTCTTCTCCACTCCGACATGAAATGCACAAAGATTATACTGAAAAATCCAAGAATACGAAAGCAAGAAACAGGGAACGCTATAAAAGCCGTTAGACTTCAGCCATCCTTTTCTTTTTGGAGAAAAATGACTATAATGCGAAGACGCCATCAACAGAGATAAGGAGGTCATATGGAAAAAATAGAACGCATAAATACACAGGAGGACGCGATAAAGCTCCTGAACATCGCTCTCGAGCATGAGTGGGCGGTCAGTTTTGAATACACCATCCACGCCTACTCCATGCCCAAAGCCAAATTCTGGTATGAGGATCCGGTCATGAAGATGAAGACAGACGCCCGCGCTCAAACCATCCAGATAGGAATCGACGAAATGTACCATTCTCTCCAGCTCGGGATCATCATCACTCAAATGGGAGGAACACCGTCCTTCAAGACAGACGAAGTCATGCGATTCCCGAAGATCATGGATAATTTGAAGAGAGACAAAATGACTGAGGATATGGTGACCAGCCTCTATCAATCCGCCGAATTTAAGGAAGGAGCTTTTCCGAAGATCCAAAACATGATCCTCAACATCTCTTATGATGAAGTGAGGCATTCCGATCAGTTCGCCGCCATGATGGACGCGATGAAAAAAGAAGGAGCCGAAAACGCCCTCTGCTTCCAGTCCAGCCCGGAGAGCACCGAGAAGGAAGAAGTCCAGCGTCTTCACGAAATCATGCGGATGGAAAACGAGCTTCTGCACCGGTATTTGAAATACGTCATCCTTTTCAGCGAGCATCAGGACCTCAGCCAGCGGTTGTTCAAAAACTCTATCGACCACATGAGGCACTGGGACAAGAATTCCGGAATTCTCATCAAAATGGGAGATGTCGTACAGGTCGAAAACGCGGAGACAGATGCTGAGGGAGTGGAAAAAAGCCTGAAGCCGATGCCAGACCTGTATCCGGGAGACAACCGCCTCTCTGCCCTGGAAACATTGATCCCCGCCGAAGAGGCTCTCACGGCCAAATACGAGAAGCTCATCACTCTCTTGAAGGACAGCGATATCAAAGAACAGCTCAAACTGCATCTCGGCCAGAACAGAGAGCATATTTTCACCCAGGAGTGGCTTCTCCAAAATGCCAGAAAAATCAAAGGAATCGAATAAATAAAGCTGATCTCAGAACCAACCATCCAATCTCATTTGGGTGTCATTGCGAGCTTGCGTGGCAATCTCATATGAAGAAGAGTAGGATTCAATTTTCATTGCAGACGGAGTGCGGCAATCTCATAAAAAATATCTTTTCCCTTATGAATGCAGCACCCTTCCGCTGGTCACTCAAGCTGAAATTAATCACTTTTCGTCGGAATAATTTTATACAAATTAATGTTTGAATCTGCTCACATTCAAACTGCAAGGAGGCAATGATGAAAAAAATTATCACTCAAATTGAAAAATTTCAGTACTTTTATCCGTACAGCGTGGCGATTGTGGGCGCCCAGTCCCAGAGCGCGGTCAACTATATGGCCTGCGCCTGGCACACCGCTCTTTCGTTCAGCCCTCCTCTTTTTGGCGTTCTGATCGCCAAAAAAAGATACACGCACCAGGTGATTTCCGATGCGAAAAACTTCACGGTGAATTTCATCAGCGCTGACCGGGTGAAGCTTTCCGCTCAGATGGGAAGAAAATCCGGTCTGGATATGGACAAAGTCAAGGAGTTTCAGGTCAGATTGTCCCCGTCCAAGATCATCAAATCCCCGGTCCTGGAGGAGGCCTATGTCGCCTTCGAATGCAAGCTGACGGATATCCGTGCGACCGGAGATCATGACCTGTTTGTGGGCGCGGTCCTGGCCATCCATGAAGAAGAAAAATGCTTCAATGCAGACGGAGTTCTTGACACAGGAAAAATCCGGCCGCTTCTCTACTTGGGAAGCGATTTCTACATCACGATTGACCCAGATACGCTGAAACATGTTCTTCCATGAAGAAAGGCATATTTCATTATTATTATGAGATTGCCGCGCAGGCTCGCAATGACACCTGGATCTATTCCTTTTATCCTAGGAGATTGCCGCGCTTCGCTCGCAATGACACCATTCGTCTTTTCTTTTTATCTTATGAGTTTGCCGTGTATGCTCGCAATGAAATTTGTGGGATGCGACTGAATTCTGAAAATGAACACAAAAGACAGCTCAATTTGTTACCCGATCTCTTTTTTTAAAGGATTACATTTGGATTTCAAGGGCTATAGGAACCTTTTAAAAGTTAAATTAATAGCACAGAGAATTAAAATATCAGTGAAAAAAATATGGAGGTTGATATGATTCGACGAACACCAAAATTCTTTCTTTTTGTCTTTATGTGGATCTTCATTTTATCTGGGGCGATTCTTACTCAGGAAAAAGGCTCCGAAGCCGCAAAATTTGAACTGACGATCGATAACATCATGAAAGGGCCCGAGCTGGTGGGCAATTCTCCCTCGAATATCATGTGGTCTGTGGACGGGTCAAAGCTCTATTTCCGCTGGCAGAAGCCCGGAGAGGAAAAAAGCGAACTCTATGCGATCACCCCGTCAGAACTGACTCCTCAGAAGATAGACGCGGACGACCTTCTCAAGCTTCCTCCCGTCTCTTCCGGCGCATTCTATTCCCGCTACTCCCGCTTCTCTTCCGGCATGGATATTCGGTTCACCAAAGATAAGAAAAGGGCACTCATCCTCCGCAACGGAGACATCAGTCTTCTGGATGTATCCACGGGAAAGATCACCCAGCTCACATTCACTGATGAACGCGAATCCAACATCAACTTCACTTTTGACGAGGAAAAAATCTCATTCACATATCAAGACAACCTTTTTCTCCTCTCTCTGAAAGATAACAGCCTCCGCCAGATGACATCCTTCACAAAAAGAACTCCTCCTCCAGCGCAAAAACCGGATGATGTGGAAAAGTGGTACCGCGACCAGCAGAAAGAACTCTTCCAGGAATTCAGCCAGACACGAAGAAGATCGGGCCGGATGGGAATGTTCCCCTCCATCCGCGGCGGAAGCCGGAGAAAGCCGTTCTTTATCAAAGAAGACCAGTACATATTCAGCATCAACCTTTCCCCGGATGAAAAATACGCGACGTTCTTGCTCTCAGAGAGTCTGCCCGAAGCCAAACAGACGATCGTACCCAATTACGTCACCCGCACCGGATACACCGAGACGATCGACTCCCACACCAAGGCGGCCCAATCCTCCAGGGCATACAAAACCGGGATCATGGATGTCTCCTCAGGAAAAGTCGTATGGGTCGATTACGGTCAGGGGGAAAGAAGGATCTTCTCGTACCAGACCTTCTGGTCTCCAGACGGAAAAAAATGCGTGTTAACCGCCAGCTCCGAAGACCGGAAAGACACATGGCTTCTCCTTTTAGACCCCCAAAGCGGAAAAACTTCTGTCATCGAGCATGTCCATGATGAAGCCTGGGTCGGTCGGTACGATATAAGCAGCGTTTCCTGGCATCCGGACAGTCAGCATATCTTCTACATCTCCGAAAAAGATGGGTATGCACATCTGTATAAAACATCTGTTGACGGAAAAAAGAAAAAGCAGTTGACCAAAGGGAAATTCGAGGTCTCCAGAGCTCAGCTTTCCAGGGACGGAAAAAAATGGTTCCTGACCACGAACGAAGAGCATCCTGGAGAGATCCATTTTTACTCCATGGCGGTGAACGGCGGAAAGCGCACGAAGATCACTTCTCTGAAAGGACGGAATGAGGTGATTCTCTCACCGGATGAAGCCCACTTGGCGGTTATCCATTCTTACAGCACCAGGCCTCCAGAGTTGTATTTCCAGCCGAATCAACCCGAAGCCAAAGCCCACCAGGTCACACTTTCCACCTCTCAAGAATTCCGGTCTGTGGACTGGTATGACCCGGAAGTCATAACCTTCAAAGCCCGTGATGGAGTCGATGTGTATGCCAGACTCTTCAGGCCGGAGGAATGGCACCCTCAAAAACCCGCAGTCATCTTCATCCACGGGGCTGGCTACCTTCAGAACGCCCACAGGGGCTGGAGCAGTTATTACCGGGAATACATGTTCCACAACATCCTCTTGAAAAATGGCTATCTTGTTATGGATGTCGATTACAGAGGAAGTGCAGGCTACGGCCGGGACTGCCGGACAGCCATTTACCGTCATATGGGTGGAAAAGACCTGGATGACATCGTCGATGCCGCCGGATTCCTGGTCAAAAAATACAGCGTGAATCCGGAGCGGATCGGCACGTACGGCGGAAGCTACGGCGGATTTCTGACCTTGATGGCCATGTTCACCGCACCGGATGTGTTCAAAGCGGGTGCGGCTCTGCGTCCGGTCACCGACTGGGCCCATTATCATCCGGGCTATACAGTGGATATTCTCAATCTTCCCCACGAAGATACCGAGGCCTACAAACAGAGCTCACCTATCTATTTTGCCGAGGGCTTAAAAGGTGCACTCCTCATCTGCCATGGAATGGTGGATACAAACGTCCATTTCCAGGACACCGTGAGACTGGTGCAGCGCTTGATCGAACTCCGGAAGGAGAACTGGGAAGCCGCCATCTACCCGGTCGAGGGACATTCTTTCCACAATAGTTCATCCTGGGCCGACGAGTATAAGCGGATCTTCAAGCTTTTCGAAGACAATTTGAAATAAGAGGCGAATTCCGTATAATAGGGAAGAATTCAATGGCCGTCGCGCTCCACATAGAAGATCTCCATAAGACTTTCTCTCTGGGATTCATCCCGAAAAAAAAGAAAATCCTGAAGGGCATCTCCCTTTCGGTCAACCAGGGTGAGATCTTCGGCTACCTCGGACCCAACGGCGCAGGGAAGACGACGACTATCAAGTGCATCCTCGGCCTGATATTCCCCGATCAAGGAAAGATCGAGCTCTTCGGCCATCCGCATCTTTCGCTTCGTGCCAAAGCGCAAACCGGATTTCTTCCAGAAAACCCATATTTCTACGACCATCTCAAAGCCTCCGAATTCCTGGATTTCTACAGCCAGTTGTTCACGATGAAGAAGAAAGAACGTGAAGACAAGATCAAACGTCTCCTCCAAATGGTGGGTCTGGAACAGTCAGCTGACCTTCAGCTCCGGAAATTCTCAAGAGGCATGCTCCAGAGAATCGGCCTGGCGCAGGCTCTTCTTCACGACCCGTCTCTCGTTCTCCTGGATGAACCGCTCGGAGGACTGGACCCTCTCGGAAGAAAAGAGATCAGGGACATCATCGTCAAGCTTAAAGAAGAGGGAAAAACGGTTTTCCTCTCCTCGCATATTCTTCAGGATATCGAGATGATCTGCGACCGAGTGGCTATCCTCGTCAACGGAGAAATCGTCAATCAGGGAACTCTTCACGAACTCGTCTCCGAAAAAATCCATTTCATAGAGATCGTTCTCTCCGGGGTGGAAGAGAAAGAGCTCGCAGGACTGGGAGAATTCCTCTCCGGTCCTGGGGGACGGGGTCTACTCAAAGTCCTCAAAGAGGAAAACGTCGATAAAGTCCTCGAGCTCGTTCAGTCCAGGAAAGGAAAAGTCCACTCCCTGATCCCGAGGACAGAAACTTTGGAAGACCTTTTTGTCGGAATGGTGAAACAGGGATGAAGATCAAAGCCATCGCCCTCCACACTCTCAAAGAGGCCATCCGGGATAGAGTCCTGTATCTCCTCCTCTTTTTCGCGGTCGTCTGCATCGGGTTCTCGCGCCTGCTGGCCCTCCTCACTTTAGGAGACCGGGTCAAGATCATCAAGGATGTGGGGCTGGCCTCCCTCTCTCTCTTCGGAGCGTTGATGGCCATCCTGATAGGGACAGGACTGGTGTACAAGGAGATCGATAAAAAAACGATCTACACGCTCCTCTCTAAGCCCATCCACCGGTACCAGTTCCTTTTGGGAAAATTCTTCGGACTAGTCCTGACGCTCTTCATCATGCTTTTCTCGATGAGCATCATCTTCCTGGCCCTGATCTTCTTCCATACGTTCACGATCGAGTGGAACATGCTCGTCGCTATTTTCTACATCTTCCTGGAGCTCTGTCTGATCACTTCTGTCGCGCTCTTGTTCTCCTGCTTTTCCACGCCCATACTGAGCAGTCTGTTTACGCTTGGTTTTTACGTAATCGGTCATACAGCCTGGGGGCTGGAGACTCTGATCGATAAAATTCAATCCGGATTTGGGAAGACCATGGCTCAGGCCCTGTATCATTTTCTGCCAGACCTTGAAAACTTCAATTTCAAGACAGAGATCGTGCACAACCTTCCGATCCCCTCCTCCATCTTTCTCTATTCAATCCTGTATGGGATATTCTACAC
>JABAOC010003993.1_pt1 | contig 28864 bp, 28 predicted proteins | sample 7062161 | NCBI WGS metagenome assembly JABAOC01 (sample SAMN14538625, study PRJNA623070) | marine sediment metagenome | biome: marine biome [ENVO:00000428]; feature: marine pelagic biome [ENVO:01000023]; material: deep marine sediment [ENVO:00002113] | place: India: Gulf of Khambhat ... | reverse complement strand
ATACCGCCTTATCAAACGAGGCAGTTTTTTATTGCCTTTTCCGGCCCTTTTTGGTATATTAAAATCAAGAGAAGCACAAATCATAATAGGAGGAATGGGTATGAAAAAGCCTAATTCCTCCGACGAGAAAATGGAAACACTGAAAGACCTACCATTAGGAACTATGATAAGATTAGCAGAAGAGAACAACATAATTTCAGATAAGGTGATAGAGGAAATGTTTAAGAAACTTAAATTTAACCAAAACAGTAGAAAAATCTTAGATAAATTCATTCATGGAGATCTCATTTGGATGGCAAACTTTGCTAAAGGAAAGTATAAAAATTCTGAAGCAGTAGGTGCAGAGAATATATTAGAAGAAAATAAAATAATTGCGAATTTTAGGATTGATGATATAGCAGTTGAGGTTTTGAAGGGAACTACTAAAATTGCAGAAATTCTTTATTTTGAGAATAAGGGTAATTTCGGCCGCTTGAGACAAAAAATTAGAAGTATAAAAACAAAGGGAGTATAGAAAAATTATTAAAGGCTACGGAGCTTTTAAAACATCAATTTAGATTTTATTTTTAGGAGGGGAAATGTCGAAAAAATTAAGTTTCACAGATGCTGCTGAAAAAGTACTTAGAGGATTCGGTAATAGGAAACCCATGCATTATAAGAATATAATAGACATCGCGGTCAAGAAAGGTTGGATTTTAACAAAAGGATTAACTTCTGAGACGACCTCGCAGGAGAAAAAAATTTTTATTAGGCAATTGGTGGAAGGTATAACAATAGACGCTAATAAAAGCGAGGGAATTTTAGGGTTATATTCGTTCCCCGTAATGGGGCATTTTGGACATGCCGAAGGGGGGATTTGAACCCCCAAGGGCTTTCGCCCACACGGCCCTGAACCGTGCGTGTTTGCCAATTTCACCACTTCGGCATAATTTCAGAATAATTTTAATTTAGCCTGGAGAAAAAGTCAAGCCCAAACTTGTGTTTGGGCTTTTTTATTTGCAAAAAATAATCTATTTTGGTATAATTAAAAAATGAAAAAAATCATAAGTACAAACAGAAGGGCTTTGCACGAATACGAAATTTTGGAGACCTACGAGTCGGGAATCGTTTTGGTTGGTTCGGAAGTGAAGTCTTTGCGGGAAGGAAGAGCGGCTTTGAGGGATGGGTTTGGTCTCATAGAAGGAGAAGAGGCATTTCTCTACAACGTGCATATAAGCCCGTATGAGAAGTCCTCGGCGAAGGATTACGACCCGAAGCGAAAGAGGAAGTTACTTTTACATAAACATGAGATAAAAAGATTGATGGGGAGAATTCAACAACGAGGATTAACTTTAGTTCCGTTAGAGATGTATTTTAAGAGAGGAAATGCGAAGGTTTCTCTTGGCCTTGCCAGGGGGAAAAGGAGATACGATAAGAGAGAAGCGATAAAGAGACGTGAAGCCGAGAGAGAAGTAAGAAGGTCAATGAAAGATAGATATAAATAGGCAGTATAACCTTGTACGGAAGGGGTCGCTGGAGCGACGAATAAGGAGCTCCGTGTTAGCGACGGGCGCGAGATGGTGAGCGCCCCGGAGAGAGCGAAGCGAACGCAATTAGGGGAAACGAAGAGTTTCCCCTATTGAGCACAGGCTGATTCACATAAGGGGGGCGATCAGGTTTCGACAGGGATAGAGAAGGCAGAGGCTGCAGGTCGAGGTTTGTCGAAGGCTCGTTAATCAATCGACAGCAAAAACTAAGTGCTGACAATCAGTTAGCATTAGCCGCGTAAGCGGATACGCTCACCTCGTTTTGCCCATTGGATGGGGATGAGTGTCAGAGAGATGGGATAGTTCCGGCTTTTGCCTTGGGAGTCGGGATGAGATTCAAAGGCTGCTCCGTCTTGAATCCTGTCTTTGGGTAATAAGGCGGAGGAGATTCTAAACAGAGACTAAACCTGTAGGTGTCCTGCTGGAATATTTCTGGACGCGGGTTCGATCAAAGGGTCGACGCCCGAAGCAATTCGGGATGCAAAACCTGGCTTACATCAGGGAAACCCTAATCCTGATAATATAGGAAAGGGCAATCCTGAGGGGCAAAAGCCCTGCAGAGACTGCAATGATAGGAGGTGATATCGTTGGGTGAAATTGAGAAAGCATACGTAGCTGGGCTGGTTGACGGGGAAGGGAGCGTAACCCTTAGTCGGAAACATAGTAATGAAACTCCTTCACCAGAGGTGTCCATTGCCAACAATAGTTTGCACCTTTTAGATTGGGTCAAAAACATTGTCGGTGCGGGCAAGATTACCTCTAAAAGTAAAAATAAAGTATATCACGCTCAGTCGTATACATGGTCAGTTAGAGATAATAAGGCAATTTGCTTTCTCAATGAAATTAAAAAATACCTTATTGTTAAGAGACAACAAGCTGAGTTAATCACAAAAAAATATAAGGTATGTACGCCGAGAAATGGAAAGTACAGTCCTGAAATGCTAAGAAAAAAGTTGGAACTTGTTGCTCAAATAAGGAAATTGAACCAGCGATAAATCTATGCCTCCTATAACACGTCAGGCTCCCTGTTGGGATGAAGAGATAGTCCTTACCACTTAGAAATAAGTGGAGTATATGTCCCGCCGCCTCCACCATAACCATAGGTAGAGATATGATTGGTAAAGCAAAAATACTCATTGTTGACGATGACCCCGATGCTCTGGAGACAATGTCAGCCATCCTGGAGACTCGCGATTACCAGATATCTACCGCTCTTTCGGGGGCGGAAGGCATTGACCAGGCAGTAAAAGAGAAGCCAGACCTGATTATTATGGACGTAATGATGCCCGGTCTTGATGGATTTGCTACCTGCAAGATGATTAAAGAGAATGAGGAAATTAAAGATATTCCCGTAATCCTTCTCACGGGTAAGGAATTAGTGCACGACATGGACAAGGTCCGAGCAGCAGGGGCTAAGGAGTTTATGATGAAGCCAATCGACTGGGATAAACTTTTCTTGAAAATTAAGAATTTGATTCCGGAATAAATAAATTGCTACCGGGGTGTAATTGAAAAAACTATTCCTATGTTTTTTAATATTGATTTTCTGTTTTACCCTTACCTCAGCACAGGAGCAGCTAGCTAAGATTGAAGTGGTTACTGCCGCCAAGACTTATAGCGATATCGACTTACTTTTGATTGCGGGAATGGGTTATCTGAGAATCAATGACGTCGCCGAGGTATTTGGCGGGAAAGTCGATTTCGACCCGGTTAAGAATAAAGTAAACCTGGAACTGAGTCAGGGAAAGGCAGAATTTTTTGTTGATAGCACTGAAGTAATTATCGACAATATCAAGCGCAAGATGAAAAAAGAGACCAGGATTATCGAGGGAAGAGTATGGATTCCTCTGGAAGTTGTGATCACTAAGGCATTTGGCGAAGCGCTGGGGGGACAGGTCTTTTGGGATTATGCGAGTAAAACTTTGTCCGCCGTGGGGGAGTTGCCCGGTGTTGCTCCCACAGAGCAAGTCGAAGAAGTTCTTCCGCCGGAGCCCGAAATAACCGCACCTGTCTCGCCCGGGAAAGAAGTGAAAAAGCAGAGAGTTAGAACTATCGTTATTGACCCGGGACACGGAGGCAAAGACCCGGGGGCAATCGGACCGCGGGGCACCAAGGAGAAGGATGTGGTGCTCAAAATAGCCCATAAGTTGGCCAAAGAGTTACACAAGAATCTAAAAGTAAGAGTTATCTTAACCAGGTATCACGACGTTTTTCTGCCGCTTGCCGACAGAACTGCCGTAGCTAACCGGCAAAATGCCGACCTGTTCATCAGCATTCACTGCAATGCTTCTCTGAAGTCGCGTACCAAAGGTTTTGAGATTTATTTCCTGTCCGATAAAGCGTCCGATGAAGAGGCGCAAGCAGTAGCCAACATGGAGAACGCAGTAATGGCTCTGGAGGAGAGAACGGAAGAGAAAAATGAGTTATCTTCAATTTTGTGGTCATTAGCCATGAATGAATTTATGAATGAGTCGAGTGAACTCTGTTCGCTCGTCTCTTCCAAAGTCGACAATCACATAACAGGTATGGACAATAGGGGCGTCAAACAAGCCGGTTTCACGGTTTTGCGGGGAGCCAAGATGCCGGCTATTCTCGTGGAAGTGGGGTTTATTTCCAATCGCTCGGAAGCGAGAAAATTGAAGACAAGCAAATTTCAGAAAGAACTGGTGGAATCCGTTTGCGCAGGCGTAAAAGAATACAAGGAATGGGTAGAAGAGTGGTGAACACGGGAGGAGAAATGGTGGATAAGCCGGTCGGTGTATTCGACTCGGGCGTCGGCGGATTGACTGTTGTTGGCGAGTTATTCAGGGTTCTGCCCCAGGAAGATATTATCTACTTTGGAGATACGGCACACCTTCCTTACGGTTCCAAGTCCAAAGAAGCAGTCACCCGCTACTCTTTGGATATTGCAAATTTTCTAAAGACACAGAAAGTAAAGATTATTGTAGTGGCTTGTAATACCGCCTCATCTTTCGCCCTTTCTTCGTTGGAAGAAAAGGTAGAGATTCCCGTCATCGGCGTGATAGAACCCGGTGCTCGGGCGGCAATGGATGCCAGCAAAAATTTCAGGATAGGTATTATCGGGACAGAAGGAACGATAAAAAGTAAAGCGTTTGAGGAAGCCCTCAAGAAGATAGATAAGAATGTAAGAGTATTCTCCCGGGCCTGCCCGCTGTTTGTTCCCCTTGTGGAAGAAGGTTGGCTGGATGAACCCGAGACTTCGCAGATTGCGGAAAAATATCTGTCTTCTCTAAAAAATGAAGGCATAGATACTCTCATTCTGGGATGCACTCATTATCCGCTTTTGAAGGAATTGTTGGCGAGAGTAATGGGACAGGAAATTTNNGCTTTTAAAAGAGCTCATCTCCAGAATAATGGGACAGGAAATTTCTCTCATAGATACTGCCGAAGCTACGGCCAGGGCCGTGGAAAAGAAGCTGGGAGAGAAAAACCTGTTGAGAAAAGGAAGCCGTAAGGCAGCATACAAGTTTTTTGTCAGCGACGACCCGGAGAAGTTTCTGCAGCTGGGCAGGAGGTTTCTGGGAAAAAATATGGAAAAGGCGGAAAGAGTTAACCTGGAGAAGGTGGGATAAACGATGTACGAAGTTATGGTAGAGGGAAGTTTTTCGGCAGCGCATAATTTACGGGGCTATAAGAGAAAATGTGAGAAATTGCATGGTCACAATTGGAAAGTGAAAGTGGGGATTCGGGGAAGGAAGCTGGATAAGTACGGTATGCTGATAGATTTCAGGGACGTGAAAGACTACCTGGAAAAGATTATACAAAAACTGGACCATAAATATTTAAATGAAATTTCCCATTTCAAAGTGACTAATCCCACTTCTGAAAACATTGCCAGATATATTTACAATGATTTGAAATTTCACTTGCAAGGTTCTCAGTACCGGGTGAGCAAGGTGAGTGTGTGGGAGAGCGACACCAGTTCTGCAACCTATCTTCAGGACAAAAAAGATGTTGAATAGATTGAGCATCAGAACGCACTCGCGATCGGAATTAATGGACATAACGGGTCTGGTAAGGGAAGTAGTGCATAAGAGCAAGATTGAGAAAGGCGTCTGTTATGTTTTCGTTCCCCATACTACTGCCGGGATTACCATCAATGAGAATGCTGATCCCAGCGTCAGGCAGGATATTCTGGGGGAGCTGAATAAGCTGGTTCCCTGGCAGGGTGATTATAGTCACCTGGAGGGTAATGCTGCTGCCCACATCAAAGCCAGCCTGGTAGGCTCTTCGGAGACGATTCCCGTAGAGAAGGGAGATCTGGTCCTGGGAACGTGGCAGGGAGTCTTCTTTGCCGAATTTGACGGACCCAGGCGAAGAGAAATCTGGGTAACAATTACAAAAACACTGTAGTTGCATAGCGATAGCTCTGCCAAATAAAAAGGGGACAGGCTACTTTTTTACATAACAGATATGGCAGATCGGAATCGTAATTTTCTGCTGGATAATCGGGGAGTTAGGGGTACAAAAAAGTAGCCTGTCCCCTTTTTTTTAGAGGTAGGCGCGGTAGTCCATTTCAGGAAAGACGTTATCTCTGTATTCCAGGTCGCTAAGGTATTCTTCGTCGATTCTGTTATTTTTTATCTCTTCGTATAACCTGTTAAACTGGTGGATATGGTTGCGTGTTCTCTTTTCAGCGTATTCCACCATTCTGCCGGTGGTCATAATGAAAGCCCAATCTGAAGCCTGAGCCAGGAGCAGTTCTCTGGCAGCCTGATTCAGCGCTCGCCTTTTCACTCCTCCCGCCTGCGGATTCTCATCAGCCATTTCTACCATCCTCTCGGTAGCCTTGTGCAGGTGGCGGTAAATCCAGTCATTATTTCCGTTCAGCCAGACCTCATTATATCCCTTATCCCCCCAGCTGGACATAGAGGGTGTTATTACCTGATTTTTTGGATTTTCATTCAGGTATTCGGAGGGCGTGATGGGGCGAAGTATCTTCTGGTCATAGTGAATTTTTCGGAAAAGGAAATTGAGGAAATCGGGACCTTCGTACCACCAGTGGCCAAATAGTTCAGCATCGTAAGGAGCCACGATGATCGGCCTGCGGCCCATAAAATCGCATAAATACTCTACCTGTTTCTCTCTGTTAAACATAAAGTTTCCCGCGTGCTCAGCCGCAGCCTCCAGGGCTTCCCGGGGACGGTAAGGTTCTTTCTTATCTAGGTTGACTTTACCTGTAATTTTGTAATACTTGATTCCTACGTTTCTCCTTATGCCGTCAGAGTGGAGATAGGGACGGATGTAGTTGTAATCCAGGTCGTAACCCACATCTCTGTAGAATTCTCTATAGCGAGAATCTCCGGGATAACCTGTCTCAGCACTCCACACCTGCAGCGAAGACTCGACGTCGCGGCCGAATGCTACCACCCCCGAAGGGCAATAGACGGGTGCAAAGACAGCGTAGCGCGGCCGGGGAGTGCCGTAGATAATTCCGTGGGTGTCGAGGAAGAAGAATCGCACATTCTCTTCTTTTAGAATTTCGTCGTCTCCCGGATTGTAGGCGCACTCGGAGAGCCAGATTCCTTTCGGCCGGTGGCCAAATTTGAATAGATAGTCTCGCACCGCTATCCTTACCTGGGCGCGCACAGCCCGGCGGTATACCATAAGAGGGAGAAATCCGTGAGTGGCACAGCAGGTTATGACTTCAATCTTTCCCAGGTCCTGGAATTTACGGAAAGCGTTGAGGATATTTCCATCATATTTCTCCTCGAAAGTAAAGCGGGCTTCTTTTAATTTCTTCTCGTACATTCGGGCAGCTTCCCGGAATTGGGGCTGTCTCTTCACGCGAATTTGTTCCTTCTCCGCTAACTCAATCAACCTGGACAAATGGCGCAAATATCGACTCTGAAGTAAGGGGTCGGAAAACATCGCCGCCAGCGTCGGGCTTATAGAAATGGTCAACCTGAAATCTACTCCATCGGCGGTTAGTCCATCGAAGACACTGATTAGAGGAATGTACGTTTCGGTTAAAGCTTCGTAGAGCCAGTCCTCTTCAAGGAAATCCTCGTGTTCGGGATGGCGAACAAAAGGAAGATGAGCGTGAAGGACAAGACATAGGTAACCTTTTTCCATAGATTTTTCCTGGGGCATAGTCTAATTGCTATTTGGATTTAGGGAGGGTAGCGGGAGAGCCTGCGCCGAGAGGTAAGATTTCTTCCAGACGCCGGGAAAGGATTTTCATTGCCTCTACAGTACTCAAGCCAGACTTATCGAGATGCATCTTTTTCACCAGTTTCTCGAACTCCTCTTTTACAATCATCCATTTCTCGTCGGCGATTTCGGATACCATCCCCTTGGGCAGGGAAACAGGATTGGAACGGGCAAGGACGATGAACTCACCTTTCTCCGTTAGAAGTCCCATGTCGCTCAAATAGGTGCGGCCGCTTTCTGGTGCCTGAAAATACCAATTACCGATTTCGGAATATACTTTCACATCAAATTGCTTATGAGCATTTTTGCCATTGAAGACCATATCAGTCACATCATAGAATCTCAGGGTTAAGTTGCCTGTGGAAAATATCTCCTCCCCTCGCTTCTTCCTGACTTCTTCTTTTTTTGCTTCCGCAATCTCCCAATAGGCATAAATCCATCTGGGGTCACGGGGCAAAAGGGCTATTTTAGTCTCTCCGTAACCTTCCTGAAGAGGCGCACCTCTATCAACGAATAAGCTTACCTTTTCTTCTTTTTCGGATGAAGGAAGCGGCGGGAGAGAAGTCTTGGCAGTTTCTGGCCGGTTTTCTTCCTTAAAGGCAATCTTCTTATACCTTTCTTTTGCCCCCTTTACTCCGTACTTACTGACCAGCTTCTGCCAGGGCGTCAATTTTCTATGTTTCGTAGCCTTCTTACTCTTCTTCATAGCATTCTATATTTACCAAATCGGAACTCTTTTGTCAAGAAGAATTCTCGAATTATGGGGACACAATACTTAATTATTTTTTTCTGCTATGCCTGGTTGCTTGAGAATATGCTCGAGGAGGGCTTAAGGGAAAAGGTTAATTATCTCCACACTTCCTGATTCAGCGTCTATAGTTAATAATCTATTGCGTAACAGTCGATTACTACCCAGCAGGACCTTTATGACTTCCTGGGCTTGAAACGAAGCCACGATGCTGGCTGTGGAGGGAGGAGTCCCTAATTCAGTCTCGCTTCCCACCTGCGGGGCCTTTTCGCGCGCACCGTAAATCCTTATCAATCCTTCGTCTTCCGGCAATATGGTGGTCACCTGTCCGTAGAATCCGGCTATGGCGCCATGAACTAAGGGTATACCTTCCGTCTTGGCTGCTCTTTCCAGAACAAAACGGGCGTTTATTTCACCCAGGGCGTCGACAACGACATTGGCCCCTTTTATCAATTGAGGAGCATTATCTTCAGTAACATGGCGAGAAAAAGACTTCACTTCAACTCCTGAGTTAATCTGCCCCACTCTATCCACCGCTGCCTGGGCCTTATTCTGACCCAGATTCTTCTCCTGACAGAGCAGATGCCGATTGATATTGCTGTCTTCAAATGACTCTCCATCAGCTACTACGATATGTCCTACGCCTATTCTGGCCAGGAGCTCCGTAACCGTTCCTCCCAGACCTCCGGCACCCGCTATGACCACTTTTGAGCGGAGTAGCTTGATTTGTCCCTCTACTCCCACTGTTCCCACATTTCTCTGGTACCGTTCGGGAACTATTCCCTGCTCCAGGGCAGCGATTTCTACTCCTTTCCCCGGGGCTTTCTGCTTACCGGAGATCTCTTTTACCGCCTGGATGGATAGGCTTTGATACTCCTTCCCATCGGGAGCGATTGCCTTTTTGGCCGATCTTCTTATTTCCTCAGAAAGTAGACTTGCCATAGTTTCGCCACCTGCAATCTTATGTAGATTTTGCTCAAATCAAAGAAAAAATATCATAAATTAGCTACCACTGTCAACCTAAATTTATGTTGATTTTATCTCAGAGTTTTGTTATTATGGATTTCTAGCTATAGGAAGAGGCGGGAATAGAGATGCGGATTCTGGTGACTAATGATGATGGAATACATAGCAAAGGGTTTGAGTCCCTCGTTCGGGCATTATCAACACTTGGAGAAGTTTATGTTGTCCTTCCCGACCGGCAGAGGTCGACTACCAGCCACTCTATGACCCTGGATAAACCTCTGCGGATGCAAAAACTGGAAGAGAAAAAATTCCTGGTGAACGGGACTCCCTCAGATTGCGTGAGACTGGGTATACTGGGTTTGATGAAGGAGGACGTGGAGTTGGTAGTCGCCGGAATAAACAACGGTCCCAACCTCGGTGACGATGTAAATTACTCCGGAACAGTAGGAGCAGCCCTGGAAGGGACTATGTTGGAGATTCCCTCCTTTGCCATCTCCTTAGTTGTCACAGGCGGATACCTCTTTGAAGTGGCGGCAAATTTTGCACGTTTCCTGGCTGAGAGGATTATCCGGCAAGGTTTGCCCAAAAATGTCTATCTTAACGTGAATGTTCCCGACTTACCTCAGGAAGAGATTAAGGGAGTGGAAATAACAAGACAGGGAAAGAGAATATATGGAAAAGAGATTCAGGAACGTACGGATCCTCGCGGAGAAAAGTACTATTGGATTGCCGGGGAGAATATTTCCGGAATCTCTGAACAGGGCACGGACATTGCCGCCATTGAGCGTAAGAGGATATCGATTACGCCTCTGTCTCTTGACCGCACCGATTACGGAATGGTAGAAACTTTGCAGAAATGGAATCTTGATTGGAAAAATGCTCCCGGAGGAGAATCGACTTGAAATTCAAATTGGTTTCGGATTTTGTTCCCCGCGGAGACCAGCCTGAGGCAATTGAGGAGCTTCGTGAAGGTATTCTGCGCGGAGAAAGAAATCAGGTCTTACTCGGTGTGACCGGTTCAGGAAAGACGTTCTCTGTTGCCAGTTTGATAGCCAGTGTTAATAGACCTACACTGGTAATCTCCCATAATAAGACCCTGGCGGCGCAGCTCTATTCCGAATTCAAGCAATTCTTTCCGGAAAATAGCGTGGAGTACTTTGTGAGTTATTACGACTACTACCAACCCGAGGCCTATGTTCCCCAGACCGATACATATATTGAGAAGGATGCTTCCATAAACGACCAGATTGACCGGTTAAGGCTAAAAGCTACCAGTTCTCTTTTGGAAAGGAGAGATGTTATCATTGTGGCTTCGGTATCCTGCATCTACGGCATCGGTTCCCCTGAGGAATGGAAGGAGTCTCTGGCGGTTCTGCTTAAGGGTAACTCCTATCCCCGTCAGGATTTGCTGCGGGACCTGGTAAATATCCAGTATCAGAGAAACGACATCGATTTCGCTCGGGGAAATTTCAGGGTCAAGGGAGATGTTGTGGAAATATATCCTGCCTATCTGGAAACTGCTCTCAGGGTAGAGTTTTTTGGTGATGAGATTGAAAGGATAGCGGAAATAGACCCTTTAACCGGTAAAGTTCTAACAGACAAAGAGAAAGTATACGTATATCCGGCGAAACATTTCGTAACCACCAGGCCGAGACTGGAAGAAGCCATAAAAGCGATAAAAAAAGAACTGGCAGAGAGATTGAAGGAGTTGAAGTCTCAAAATAAACTACTGGAAGCCCAGAGATTGGAAACCAGAACGAATTACGATATTGAGATTATGCGGGAAGTAGGCTATTGTACGGGAATTGAAAACTATTCCCGGCATCTTTCGGGGAGAAAGCCGGGAGAGCCCCCATCCTGTCTGATTAACTATTTTCCCCGGGACTTCCTGACGATTATCGATGAATCTCACGTTACTATTCCGCAACTGAATGGTATGTATAACGGAGACCGTTCCCGAAAAGAGACCCTTGTGGAATACGGTTTTCGCTTGCCCAGCGCCCTGGATAATCGGCCGTTAAAGTTTGCTGAATTTGAAAGGTTGGTCAATCAAGTCATCTATGTTTCAGCCACGCCGGCTCCTTATGAACTGAAGAAAGCAAAAGGTGTTGTGGTGGAACAGGTTATAAGACCCACAGGATTGGTCGACCCGGCGGTGGAGATAAGGCCTACCGAAGGTCAGATTGATAACTTGATTAAAGAGATTGAGAAAAGAATGGAAAGAAAAGAAAGGGTTCTGGTAACCACCTTGACCAAGCGAATGGCAGAAGATTTATGTTCTTTCCTTGTGGAGAAGGGCCTGCGCGTGCGCTATCTCCATTCCGAGATTGAGACTTTAAACAGGGTGGAGATTTTGAAAGACCTCCGGAAAGGCGAATTCGATTGCCTGGTGGGGATAAACCTGTTAAGGGAAGGGCTCGATTTGCCCGAGGTGTCCCTGGTTGCTGTACTGGATGCGGATAAAGAAGGATTCTTAAGGTCTGAAACATCTTTGGTACAGGTTTGCGGCAGGGCAGCTCGCAACGTGAATGGCCAGGTAATTATGTATGCAGATGGTGTGACTCAGTCGATGCGCCGCGCCATTAGAGAGATGGATCGCAGGCGCAAGAAGCAGTTGGATTATAATAAGAGATTGCGCATTACTCCCAGGACAATTCAGAAAGCAATCAGGGAAGAGGAAGAATTTATCGACGAAACGAAACAGAGAGCTTACGGAATCTTACGCGAGAGGGGCTACGATTATCTAACCGCAGAGCAGGCGCCCCGGGTATTGAAAGAGTTAGAGCATCAGATGCGCGTAGCCGCAGACAACCTTGATTTTGAGCTGGCGGCGATATTAAGGGACAAGATTTTTGAGTTAAAAGGGTTACCGCATAGAAAAAAAGTTGTTCGCAGGTAGCCGCTCCGATATTTTGTAGTGCAGGGCTTTATGTGCGTAATGGTTTTGGTAGTGTAGGGGCTTGTCCCCGTAAGGATTACGCCCACAAGGGGCTACACTACCAATAAGTAAAAACAAATCATTCTTAACACGAAAGGAAATGGGTAACAGATGAGTCCGAAAAAATCGCCACGAGAGGATTTACTAAAAATTGGCGAGATAGCTAAACTTGCGGGTGTATTGCCGTCAACCGTGAGGTATTACACGGAAATCGGTTTAGTGGAACCGGCGGGCACTACGCCGGGAGGTCAAAAACTTTACGATAAAGAAGATACTTTGAGCAGGATTCGAATGATTAAGAACATTGAAAGGAAACGCCTGCCTTTGCAGACAATCAAGAAAATAATCGAAGACCACAGAGCAAAGAAGACTTAACAATGCGCATAGATTGATGGCAACGAGGAGGAAGATGTGAACCTCGATTTAGCGAAGATAAGGCCGATTGTTAAGAATGGACTCCGGGAAGACATAGGAGCGGGAGATATAACCACGGCTTGGCTTGTTCCGGAAGAGAGAAAAGCGAAAGCAAAGATAGTAGCCAGAGAACCGGGAGTGGTTGCCGGCATAGAGGTGGCAGAAGAGGTGTTTAAAGCTGTGGAGACGATGGTTGTCCGGGGTAAGAAGAAAAGGAAGGGAATCAGATTCAAGAAGATGGTGAAGGACGGAAAAGAAGTAAAGAACGGAGAGCTTCTGGCAGAAGTGCGGGGAAGTGCCCGGGTGGTCCTCACAGGGGAAAGGACAGCGCTAAACTTTCTGCAGCACCTCTGCGGGATTGCCACGCTGACGCGAAGATATGTAAAGGCTATTAAACCGACCGGCCCGCGGGGAAAAACAAAAATCTATGATACGAGGAAAACGACTCCCGGCTTGCGGTACCTGGATAAGTACGCGGTGACTTGCGGCGGGGGATATAATCACCGGATGGGACTTTATGATATGGTATTGATTAAAGATAACCATTGGCGCATAGCCGGCGCTAGAGGCCCGGGAAGAGTTGCCGGTAAGCGCGATTTGCGGCAGATAAAGAAGAATATTCCCCGGGGCATTAAAATAGAAGTGGAGGTCGATAGTCTCAGCCAACTGAAGAGAGTATTAGGTACGGATGTGGATATTGTTATGCTCGACAATATGAGACTCCCTGTTTTGAAAAAAGCAGTAAAGATGATTAGAATGAAGCGCGGGAAAAAGGGAGCAAAAAGTCCGGCTATCGAGGTCTCGGGCAAGATAAACCTGGAAAGTATCAAGAAGATTGCCCGACTGGGAGTAGATAGGATATCGGTGGGAGAGATTACCCATTCTGCGCGGGCCCTGGACATAAGTCTGGATATTGTGGCGTAGCGACAACTGACAGGGGGAAGAGACAGCCGGGTGATTCCGCCAGGGAGCAGGGCGCAAAAGTGAAAAAAGCTGGCACAAGAATTTCTGACAGGTCGTCACGAATCATAGGTAGAAAAATATTTCGTTATGTGAAGATTACTTCCACCCAGGATAAGGCAAAGAGGTTTGCACAGAAGGGCCTTCCCGAGGGCACTGCAATTATTGCGGAAATCCAGACTCAGGGAAAGGGTCGCCTGGGGAGGAAATGGGTTTCGCCCCAAGGTGGCATCTGGCTATCCGTTATCCTCCGCCCTGAAATAACCCCCCTGGAAACGCCAAAAATGACTATGATTGGTGGCCTCGCTGTGGCAAGAGCGATAGCCGGCCTGTTCAGACTGGAAGTGAAACTCAAATGGCCAAATGACGTTCTCATTCGCACGATTACAGGTAGCGAATTTAAGAAAATATGCGGGGTGCTGACGGAAGCGGTCTCGGGAGGTGGCAGGGTTAATTACGTCATTACGGGGATGGGAATCAACGTGAATAATCGTATCCCCCCGGCATTGCGGGATCAGGCAATTTCTCTCAGGGAGGCAACAGGCCGCAACTTATCCCGACTGAAACTTTTGAGAAAGGTGCTGGAAGAGTTCGACAAATGTTATTGGGATTTTAAAAGTCAAGGGATGGGTCCAATCCTGAAAGAGTGTAAAGGGATGTCGGCTGTGCTGGATAAGGAAGTCAAGATCGAGTGTGCGGATGGGATTATTGAAGGTAAAGCCCTGGATATAGACGAGTACGGAGCTTTAATCGTAGAGACAGAAGAGGGTAGGAAGAGAGTCGTTGCCGGGGATGTGATGCTACTCTCGAAAATGTAGCTGCAGAGCGATAGCTCTGCGTCAGTGTAGGNNGAGGGACGGCACAGAGTCCGTCCCCTACAATTCTATGAAAAGGAAGATATATGCTTCTGGTAATTGATGTTGGGAATACGAGTATCTCCTTTGGTATCTACAGTGACAAAAAACTGATGGAGAGATGGGAAGTTTCAACAAGCGTAGAAAAATCTCCCGAGGAGTACGGAGCAGAAATATTAGATTCCTTCCGTTCCGGAAAAATCGACAAGAAAAATATTTCCGGGATTGCCATATCCTGCGTGGTTCCTTCCCTGTTACCCGTTTTCGAAGGGATTTCCCGGAGATATTTTCACCTCAAGCCCCTCGTGGTTGGCCGGGATGGTGAGATGGGGATGCCTATCCTGTATGATAATCCCGGGGAAGTAGGGGCTGACAGGCTTTCCACCAGTATTGCTGCTTTTGAACTGTATAAGGGTCCTCTTATAGTGGTCGATTTCGGCACTGCTACAACTTTTGACGTAATCAGCGAGAAAGGAGAATATGTTGGGGGAGTAATTGCGCCCGGGGTCGGCATCTCTTCCCGGGCGCTTTCTGAAAAGGCAGCTCAACTGCCCAATGTTGAATTGGTCAAGCCAGAAAATGTTATCGGCAAGAACACCAGAAATAGTATGCAGGCAGGAATAGTCTATGGTACGATCGGACAGGTGAGAGAGATACTTTCCAGAATAAAGACGGAGATGGGAGGGAATCCCAAAATTGTGGCTACCGGCGGATACGCCACTCTCATAGCTCCCGAGGTAAAGATAATAGATACGGTGAATCAAGAGCTGGTTCTGGAAGGCTTGAGGATAATCTGGGAGCGAAACTTTGGAGGCCAAAAATAGGTATGTGGATTTTGTGGAAAAGTCTGTGGATAACTTTGAAACTGCTGATTAGAAAATATCAAAGCGTACAGTGTAGTGCGTGGTGGCACCAAACCGGATTCGCGTTAGGGAAATTTTGAGGACTATACCAGGAAACGCCGGTTTTGCTCATATGAAATTTGGTTGGCGAAAAACGAAGAAAAACGGAGTATTTAAAAGAAAAACAGCGTTCCAAGAAGAGATGGCGGAAATTCGGTTGTTTTCGTTTCTTGACTTATTTCCTGCAAAGATATATATTTAGCACTCTTGACATATGAGTGCTAATGGCTGCGCAACCTGCAGGTTGCGGCTACCACAACTGTTACGGTGTTAGTATCTTGGAAAGGAGGAAGATTTTAATGAAGGTCAGACCGCTGGGTGATCGAGTTCTGGTTAAACCTTTGGAAGTAGAGGAAAAGAAGAAGGGCGGAATTATCATTCCTGACACTGCCAAAGAGAAACCTCAGGAAGGTAAAGTTATTGCAGTGGGAAAGGGTAAGATTACCGAAGAAGGGAAGACACTGCCCCTGGACGTAAAGGTAGGGGATAAAATACTTTTTGGGAAGTATGCGGGTAATGAAATAAAGATAGAGGACAAAGACTACCTGATTGTAAGAGAAGAAGATATCCTGGCAATCATTGAATAAAAGATAAAGATCAATGATGGGTCTATGATTCAAAATGTTGATAAATCGATTATTTATTGACCGAATTTTAAGGAGGGATTGAAATGGCAAAGCAAATGAAGTTCAATGAAGAGGCGATGCGGGCAGTAATGAGTGGTGTGGACCAGCTGGCAGACGTGGTGAGAATCACTCTTGGGCCGAAGGGCAGGTACGTAGTTCTGGATAAGAAGTTTGGTTCGCCGACCATTACCAATGACGGGGTGACCATAGCCAAAGAGATTGAACTCAAGGATCCCTTTGAGAATATGGGAGCTCAATTGGTAAAAGAGGTCGCCTCCAAAACAAACGACGACACTGGCGATGGTACTACTACGGCGACTCTCCTTACCCAGGCGATTGTTCGCGAAGGGCTCAAGAATATCACTGCCGGAGCCAATCCTATTCATGTTAAGAGGGGAATTGATTTGGCCGTTCAGGCCGCGGTAAAAGAGATAAAACAGAAGAAAAAAGATGTGAAAACCAAAGAGGAGATCGCCCAGGTAGCTTCCATAGCTGCCAACAGTCACGAAATCGGAAACTTGATTGCCGATGCTATGGATAAGGTGGGGAAAGACGGAGTGATTACAGTAGAGGAAGGAAAGGGTGCTGCTACCACCGTGGACATTGTGGAGGGGATGCAGTTTGACCGGGGGTATATCTCCCCGTATTTTGTTACCGACGCGGAAAGGATGGAAGCGGTTCTGGAGGATGCCTATGTTCTGCTTACCGATAAAAAAGTCAGTTCCATGCAGGACCTCCTGCCGGTATTGGAAAAAATTATTCAGACCGGCAAGCCCTTTGTCATTATAGCCGAAGATATAGAAGGAGAAGCTCTGGCCACGTTGGTGGTCAATAAGTTGAGGGGAACGCTGAAATGCGCAGCAGTCAAGGCTCCGGGATTTGGAGACCGGCGAAAAGAGATGTTACAGGATATTGCAATTCTCACAAAGGGAACGGTAATTTCGGAAGAGACGGGAATGAAACTTGATAAGGCGACCCTGGATATGCTGGGCCAGACAAAGAGGGTGACCGTCGATAAGGAGAACACCACAATTGTGGGAGGCACGGGAAATAAAAAAGATATCGACGCGAGAATTGCGCAAATTAAGAAACAAATAGAGGAAACCGACTCGGATTACGATAAAGAGAAACTCCAGGAGCGGCTGGCGAAGTTAGTGGGAGGAGTAGCGGTAATTAACGTGGGGGCAGCAACTGAGACCGAGATGAAAGCGAAGAAGTTCAAGATTGAAGATGCCATGCACGCTACCCGCGCTGCCGTGGAAGAGGGTATCATCCCCGGCGGGGGAGTCGTACTGTTGAGAGCAACTGAGACTATTTCTAAACTGAAAACGGAAGACGCAGACGAGCAGACCGGGATAAATATTATCAAGAGGGCTCTGGAAGAGCCCATAAGGCAGATTGCGGAGAACGCCGGTTTTGAGGGCTCTGTGGTTGTGGAGCAGGTTAGAAAGAGTCCCCCGGGCGTGGGATTAGATGCGGAGAGCGGAAAATACGTAGAGCATATGAAAGTAGGCATCGTCGACCCGGCTAAGGTAACTCGCCTGGCTCTGGAGAATGCTGCCAGTATCGCTTCCATATTGTTGACCACAGAATCCCTGGTAACCGACATACCGGAAGAAAAACCTGCCATGCCTCCTATGCCCGGCGGCCCTGGCGGCGGTATGTATTAAGGCGTTACTGGCAAGAAGGGATATCGTCAATCACTCCTGGTGATTAAAGATTTTGGAGTGTAAAGAGAGATCTTTACCTGGTCAAACTTTCGTTTGACACTCCTTCTTTTCAAGAAAGTAGTAGCGAAGCAAAGCTTTGTGTTCTGAAGAGTGCCCGACCACCAAGTACCACTCTAAAAATGCCTTCCTATGTGTACCTTCCAATTGTTTCCCACCTTGGTGAATGAGGCTTACCTGTTTCTTATTATTATTGATAAAAACAATCAAATTTGGTATAAATAAAGCACCAATTAATAGATCAAATAGTTGCAAGAAAGAGTACTCGTGATAACCTTGCCAGGCCGTCAGCTGGGTAGCGGCAACAAAGGTTCTTTGTGACTTCGATTTAGAACAATTATTATGTTCATCGTCCATCTGGTCTCAACTGATGTTTAATACGCAGACGGTCAAAGTGGTGAGCCTCGGCATGTCTGGAAGTAAAAGAGGTGGTCGGGTGTTTTTCCAGGGAACTTCATACCAGAAAGATATTGATAATAAAGAAAAGAGATGTTAATATAAAATTCAGGATTGGATAATATGGATAAAAAAACACAAAGTGTAGATATAATAATTCCCGTATATAATGAAGAGGGCTGCTTACAAAAAAATGTGCTTATCTTATATAATTATTTAGAAAAAATAGCTGATTTTTCCTGGGATATTATCATAGCTGACAATGCTTCTACTGACAAAACTTCGCAAATAGCAACAGACTTAGCATCAGAATATAAGAGGATTCTATATGTTCACATTCCGGTAAAAGGTAGGGGTTATGTTCTTAGAAAGACATTCCTTGAAAGTAACGCTGATATTGTATGTTATATGGATGCGGATCTTTCTATTAATTTCCGTTATTTAAAACTCTTAATTGAAGGTATAACTTGCGGCTTTGATATATCTATAGGTTCAAGATTAATGCAGGACTCGAGAGTGAAAAGAAGGTTAAATCGTAAAATAATTTCAAGAATATATAATTTTTGATTAAATCTTTATTTTTTAATAGATTTTCAGATGCGCAATGCGGGTTCAAGGCACTAAGAACTGATGTTGCGAAGCAGATTGTTCCACTGGTGAAGAATAATAATTGGTTTTTTGACACAGAGCTTTTACTTTTGGCAGAATATAATAAATATAGAATATTTGAAGTTCCCGTAAAATGGACAGAAGACATAAAAACAAGAGTTCATATAACAAAGGCCATATTGCAGTTCCTGGTTGGACTTCTACGTATGAGATTTTAATTCATAAAAATAGATTTAGAAATAATACAAAATGGCAACCACGGTGAAAATGAGTGACACCACGTGTCTTTAGATATCGCTTTCCAGGAATAATAAGAAGAAACAGAAGTACTTTGTACCATATACGAATATGATGGGCAGAAAATGGTAGTGCATCAATGTAAAGAAAGAAAACAATAATGTTTAATGAAATTAGGCCTGGATTTAAACGAGAAGATGGTCTTAAATATAAATACGCGCTCTCAAAGTCAGAATTTTTCGCACTATTATTTTTTCTTGTAGTTGCCAACGTATTCACGATAAATTTTATTAATCGAGAGAGTTACATTTACTTTTGGGATGGTATAGGTTATTGGGTGAAGTACATAGAAATAAGTGATTTGTTTAGGATTAATCCGCTGGGGGCAATAAGAAACGTAATCCACAGCATTCGTTATATGGACCATAATAAAATTGCACCATTTCTTCTGATGCCCTTTAGTTTTTTATTCGGGAAAGACAGGATGCCTTATATTTTGTCGATAGTGAATATTTTTGCGTTTCCAGCAGTGATATCCTTTGTTCTGTTGTACAAAAGAGTCGTCGGGAAATTACACGATGACCTGCCTGTTGCAGTTTCCTTCATAGCCATCTTCACCATGTTGACATTTCCTTTTTTCTGGAGTCCTATATTGTCCGGATATGTTGCCGTCGGCGGCATCTTTGTAATAAATCTAATCCTTCTGGTTTATTTCAGGCAACCATTTCCAGAGCAAAGCACTCGAAGCATACTGTGCCTTGGTTTACTCGTCTCTATGCTTGTCCTATTCCGGCGGTGGTACGCTTACTGGGCAGTTTCCTTTTATATTGTACTTGCGTTTAGTGTGCTTATTCTTTGGTTTCCAAAGCATCACTTTGAGCACAAAAGATATTTGGTTTCGCTGATAAAAGTATTATTGGTTATATTTGTTTCGGCAATGTTTTTCATGATTGCCACACCACTCGCAATAAGGATTATCAAAACAGATTATGCCGACATTTATTCAGCTTACAAATTTAGCAGTACGATTTTTCAGTCTTTTGGGAGATTCTTTGAGTATTTTGGTTTGTTCTATGTGGTCATGTTTCTGTTGGGTTCTGTTCTTGGACTTTCTTATCCAAAAACAAGGAAGTTCTCGCTCTTTTTGCTGCTTCAATGGATGATTATTTTTCTACTATTCTCTCGAACTCAAGATTTTAGTATTCGCCATTATTATCTATTACAACCAACGATGCTCATATTTATCTCATTATACGTGACAAATATCTTATTAAAAGCAAAGACTAAAACTGGTAAAATAATAATTTGCTCTGCTTATGTTTTAATCTCGTTGCTTAATTTTTCAGCAGTGTTCATTCCAAAAGCTTCAGGGTATACAAGACTATTCAAGCAGGCCTTGCCTGGAGCAAGGCATTATCCCATCGTACGAAATGATATTGATGAAATAAAACGACTATTAAATGTGCTAGAGGACCTGTTGAGCGACCCATGTGATCGGGTTTACGTGTTGTCGAGTTCTGGTATATTAAACTCAAGTATTTTGCGTCAAGCACACTTGTCTCTCAAATGTGACAGAAAAATAGAGAGGCAGGTTTTAAATACACATGACGTTGATAAAAGAGACGGATTTCCATCAAAATTTTTAACCGCAAGATATGTAGTGGTAGCGTATCCAGTCCAATATCATTTAAGACCTGAAGATCAACGAGTAGTTGGTACCCTTGCAGAGTTCATAATGGATGGGGAAAATATAGGAACATCTTACAAGCAATTACCTTATGAATTTGCCCTTGATAAAAGCGTAAAGGTGTATATTTACGAAAACGTAAGGCCTTTCAAGAAAACTGTTATTGATTCACTCTCAGAACTTTTCAGGAAACATTACCCTGACAGAGAATATCTTTATAAAATTACTGTAGATTGAGAATTATTTGTTTGAGATAAACGAGGCTAATTGTGTATATTTTTTATTATGATGTATACAAGCATAATCTTTCTATAAATAATTGACTGTCCGGTATGAAGTTCCGTGAAAAAATACCTGAGTAGCCCTTTTACTTCCAGGTGCGCCGAGACTCGGCACTTTGGCCGTGTGCGTATTAAACACCAGTTAAGGCCGCAGGTGGACGACCACAAAAGGCGCCACATAATGGTGGCCGACTAATTAATACTTTAAAGATGCCTTCCTATATTCCCTATCCAATTATTTCCTACCGTAATGAATGAGTCTCATCTTGACACGGCTAATCCTTTATTATAGAATTGAAAATTGACCATTTCTCAAATTCCCTGGCGACAGGAAAGTAACACATTCACCTTTGCCTCGTCCTGCCCCGCTTTCGGGAAGGGGTATGGTAACGAAGGGGCTACTTTGAACAGTGCCCACCAGAAATGGAGAGCGAAATGACTCTTGTGCTTAACAGGAAGTCGGTTCTCTTATTACTCATAATCATACTTTTTTTGTCCATTTCCGGAGGAATCTTTTTTTATAATTCTGTCAAGAAAGAGTCAAACCCTGGTGTTTCAGAGAAAAAGGTCATCATTTTAGGATTTGACGGTATTGACCCGGATTTGCTGTCGGAGTGGATGGGCGAGGGGAAATTTCCCAACTTAAAAAGGCTTAGGGAAAGGGGAACTTTCTCAGAATTGGGGACAACTAATCCTGCGGAATCTCCTGTTGCCTGGTCCAGCTTTGCCACGGGCACCAATCCGGGTAAGACGTCCATTTTCGATTTTCTCAAAAGAGATCCTCAGACTTATATGCCGGATTTGGCCACAACATCTTTCAGCGAAGGAAAGTTCTTATTACGTTTTTTTCCCATAGAAAAACCGAGAGTTACCTGCAATAGAAAAGGGATATCTTTCTGGCAAATAGTCTCCCGGAACGGGCTCAGGTGCGTAGTCTTACAGGCGCCGGTCACATTTCCTCCCGAGAAGGTCGTAGGAGGAAAACTTATTTCCGGTCTGGGTCTACCCGACATTCGCGGGACACAGGGAACCTTCTCTTATTATGCTACCGATGTGAGCGAAGAAGGGGATACGGAGATGGGTGGAAAAATCTCCCATGTTGAAATAAAAGATAAAAAGATAGAGACTGTAATTTACGGGCCGAGGAATAGATTATCGAGGAGGCGTGAAGACATATTGGTCCCTCTGGAGATTGGGATAATTAACGATAAACAAGCGATAATAAAAGTCCAGGATAGAGAAGAGAAACTGGAAGTTGGCAACTGGAGCGATTGGTTCGTGATTAAGTTTAAGATGAATCCTTTGATCAAAGCATACGGAATGGCAAGATTCTATTTGATGAGTATCAAGCCCGAATTCAAACTCTATTTGTGCCCGATAAACTTCTATCCCCAAAAACCACCCTTTCCCATTTCTTATCCGAAGTCCTTTTGTAAGAAACTGGCTGAAGAGATAGGACTATACAAGACCCTGGGCTGGGCTATCGATACCTGGGCTCTTAGTGAAAATAGAATTGACGAGAAGATTTTTTTGGAAGACCTTTTCTACACTATGAATCAGCGAAAAGAAATAATGATGAATATGCTGAAAAAGAAAAACTTTGACCTGTTCATTTTTATTTTTCAGGCGAGCGATAGGGTGCAGCATATGTTCTGGAGATTGATTGACGATACTCATCCCGCCTATGATAGAAAGAAGGCAGAGAAATACGGCGATGCTATATTGAGAGTTTACCAGAAGATGGATGAAATAGTGGGAGAAGCTATGCCTTTTGTGGATGAGGACACCACCCTTTTTGTAATTTCCGACCACGGATTCAATTCGTTCAGGAAAGCGCTGAACCTTAATACCTGGTTAGTGAAGAATGGCTATATGACCCTCTTGTCTCGAGAGGGGAAAGAATACAAATTGGAGGACCTTTTTGGCAAGGGCGAGTTCTGGCCAAATGTTGACTGGCAGAGAACCAAGGCATATGCTTTAGGGCTGGGTTGTATCTATATAAATGTGAGGGGCAGAGAAATACATGGAATAATAGAGCCAGGGAGTGAGTACAATGACTTAAGGGAAGAAATAATAGCTAAACTGAAGAATTTGAGAGACCCGGTAACTGGTAGAAAAGTGATAGTGGATGTGTACAAGATAGAAAATATCTCCGAGGGAGATTATTTAAGCGAAGCCCCTGACCTGATAGTCGGCTTTAATGAAGGCTACAGGGTCTCCTGGCAGACTGCACTGGGAGGTATCCCTCCGAAAGTAATTGTGGAGAATAAGTCGAACTGGAGCGGAGACCACTGTTCTTTCGACCCTTCCATAACTCAGGGAATATTTCTTTCCAATAAGAAATTCACTCGAGAATCACCTTCCATTATTGACATTGCACCTACGGTGCTTGAGATTTTCAAGGTGCCAATTCCCGAAGAGATGGATGGAAAACCAATAAAATTTCGGGTAGATAGTTGGAATGAAAAAGCACTTGGAAAAATTTAATCCAGGAATATTGAAGCTCGATCTATTTTGCAAAGGTATGCGGATTGACCCTACCTGCGATTTGGAGAAGGATGCTCGCATGGTTTCCCGCATAAGAGCGGGTCTGGGAAGTGGACTGGAGATGATTCTCCCGGATAACCTGTACGCTAATATACCTGTTATGGAAGAGTTTGCCAAAGAGAGCCCTTACCTTTTGATAAAAAGAAGTGGCAGATATTATATCACAAAAGATAGAGATGACTTATGTCGGGTCACAATACCTTCTCAACCTTTTTGGTATCGTAACAGAACAAGTAATGGAACCTTGATGTCTAGAGTGGGTATGTTGCAGGGTACTTATTTGGCGATATATCCCGCCAGAGTGTGCAGCTATTGGCTGAGTGAGCCAAGGCAGAATTGTAAGTTCTGTGCCACAGGACTCAATGTGGGAGTTACCGAAGAGGCACAGAAGAGTGTCCGGGACGTGGTGGAGACTGCGGTTGCTGCTCGAAAAGAGTCGGGAATAACTTTCGTCCATTTCAACACAGGTTATTGTGAAGGCAAAGCTTTAGATATTCTGGCTCCCTATATGAAGGCAGTTAAGGAAGAGACAGGTCTTTTGATCGGAGTCCAATGCCCGCCACAGAAGGAACTGTCCAAATATGATATGATGATGGACATAGGAACAGACCATTTCTCATTCTGCTTCGAATTTTTCAATAAGGAAGTATTTCAGGAAGTCTGTCCCGGTAAAGCAGAAACTTTGGGTCAGGAGACTTTTTTCAAAGCTATGGAGTATGCAGTGGGAAAGATGGGAAAAGGCAAGGTCTCTGGCGAGATTATTGCTGGTCTGGAGCCAGTTGAAGACACGCTTAAGGCAATAGATTATATTACCAGTATAGGCGCGTTTCCCACTATCTGTATATTCCGTCCTCTGGCAGGGACAGATTATCAGACAAAGCCGACACCAAAGTTTGAAGATATGCTTCTGATTTTCCGCCATATGTATGACGCCTGCAAAAAGAATTCGGTTCCCACCGATATTGCTCCCAAAATAAGAGTAAGCCTGGTAGTTCTACCTTACGAAGGAAGGTATTTTATGGAAGGTTACGGCTTTGATGACTTTATATACAGCTGTAAGCTGGCTGTGATGCGCCTACTTTTCAGAACTTACTATGGTATTAAACTCTTCCTGAGGTAGACCAATCAATGTAGGTACCCTAACGACTTTAGCCTTTCCTTGAGTTCCTCATCAATATGGACTTTCTCGGCTACCTGCGGCTTTCCTTCGCTTGTCAAAGCTATGAAATCTTCCAATTCCCCCCTTAACTTTTGAGCGATTAGTGGTCTCTTTTCGATTATGTTGTTCTGTTCCTTAGGGTCATTTATTCTGTCATACAGTTCATCACGCCCACTCCGGTCGATGATATATGTCCACTCTTTTGTCCTTAACGATATCGAAAATGGGGGTTTAACCAGTCCCAAACTGTAAGTTTCAGAATATTCTTCAATCTCGCAATCGTGCATTAGAGGTAACAGGCTTCTCCCCTGGAATTCTTCTCTTTGGGGAATATGTAGAATTTCAAGTATAGTGGGAACGATGTCGATATGCTGAATGTAGTTCTCATAAATTCTATTCCTGGGTATTCCCGGACCCTTCATTATCAAAGGAACGTGTACCTCTTCTATATATGGCTTGCCACAATGTCCCAATTTACCATGTTCTTTAAAGGCTTCTCCGTGGTCAGCAGTCAAAATTATGATTGTGTTGTCATCAATTCCCAGTTGGTTTAATTTCATGAAAAGCTTTCCTAATTGGTCATCGACATAATTGATGCACCCATCATACACTGCCATAATATAATCGACTTCTTCTGGGGTAAGCTCTAAACCCTTGAGGCGTTCCGGTGAGATCCCTTTTGATGTTCTTAAGTGCTTCCCTTCGCAGCGTCGCTTCGTATATAGGTCAAAATCTGGAGAAGGAGGATTGTATGGTCCATGGACATCATAAGTGTGGATGAATAGGAAGAACTTTCTGTTTCTGACGGATTCTAACCAACGTAATAGGCTATTAATGTAGGATGCTATTTCATTGCGTCCACGGCTTCCTGGAATCCCTTCTCGGTAGATTTCAAATCCTTGATCGAACCCGTAGCTAGATGAGAGTATTCCCCCACCAATGAAAGCAGCAGTAGCATAATTCTCATTTTTCAGAATTTCAGCCAGTGTGGTGTACGGGTCAGTCAATCTTTTTGTATCAACGCTATCCACATTGTGCCTCCAGACATACTGGGAGAGAAAGATTGAAGCGTGGGAAGCCAAAGTCCAGGTAACCTGGCTGAAACCATTTTTAAACAGGACCCCTTCTCTTGCCAATTGGTCGATATTGGGAGATGTATTTCTATAGTATCCATAACAACTCAGGTGATCTGCTCTCAATGAATCAATGGAAATTAGGATTATATTTGGACTGTTGAAGGGACTGTTAGAGCGATTAATTGAGCGATAAGAATAGATGAATCCATTGCAGATAAAGATTAAGATAATTGGCGCCAGTATCAATTTTCCATTATTTATCTTTTTTATGAAGCTAAGTTTTTCCCGCAGTTTTGCACTAATACAGATTGGGTAGAATAGTCCATAGAGTATTAAAATAAATAGAAGGTAATTGAATGGACTTATTCGCCTGAAGCTCGCTATGTATAACAATATCATAAAAGAAGAAATAAGTGCTAATCCGCTTTCTCTATAAATTTTAATTATCATCAAAGCAATAACCGCTGCTACGGCCAGCATAGCTGATACCAATACAGTACTATTAAGACTAAGTTGCATTGTACCCAAAGCAAGATTATATAATGATTTCTGTAAGTATCCATGCGAGTAGACCAGACTGACCCCTTTTACCATACCAATGATAAATCCTATATTCAAAGCAAAGACCAGACCAAATTTAATTCCCTCAATAATATAATACATTAATGATTTTATTCTCTTTTTCTCTTCCATCGGAAAGTCCTCTCTAAACAAGGTAAGCGAAGGCAAAACCTATCTGTCCTACCAGGAGCGTCAGATACATATGTTTCCAGGATATGTGATTTGCTTCCCGGGCCAGTTCTTCGGGCTTTCTCAGGACTAAATAAGCGGTGTAACTGCCCCAGACCACGAGGATGACTGTTAACGGGTATAATACTGCGCGGGACCCGGTCAATATACCATTAATTTTGCCATACGGAATCAATAGAAATGGCAATACAAAGGAAGGAACGATGGTGATTGCCGCTTTCTTTGCTCCCAGAATTATGGGAAGGGTATTACATCCGTACATCTTGTCACCTTTTATGTCAGAAAAGTCCTTGGTAGAGGCAGCGCCCAAAAGATAAAATGCAAATATGGAGCCTATGAACCAGGGTTCAAAATCAAAGAAACTCCTCACTGCTGTCCAGCCAGCGACTATAAGAAGACATCCTCTGGGAACGGCAATGGTGAGATTGGCTGCTATTGCCCATCTTTTTGTTCTAAGAGGCGGTGCGGAGTAAACGTAGGTAATTAGAGCAGTAATTAGAACAATAATAATAAATTGCTTGTTAGGAACTACATATGCCAAAAAGAATGAGAAGGAGTAAAGCAGAATACTTAACAGCCGGCTCTCTCTTAAAGAAATTCTGCCTGAAGGGAGAGGTCTATTCGGTTTATTTATTCTATCAATATTGATATCGTAATATTGATTTACAATATTGGAAGCTCCATTAAGAAATGCAGCGGAGAGTCCACCCAAAATGATTGGATAGACGTAGGTAAAAGTCAGCACTGCTCGACTATCGGTACGGATAGCGATTAAGCCTCCGCTTATAAACCCTAGCGTGGGAGCCAGGAGGGTAAACGGTCTCACAAGTTCCCAATAAGTTTTCAGTTTTGTTGACATCTTGAGCCAGCCAATTCAGCTTCACTACTCCTTCACTAATTCTCTCGCTCTACGATATATTCTGCCAATTCCCTTAAGATTTTCCCTCTTGTGCCAAAAATCTTTAGGCTATAAACGGAAGACTTTACCAGTTCATTGGCATGCTCTTTTGCTTTTCCCATTCCCAGAAGCGTAACGAATGACACTCTATTTCTATCTTTTCTTTCATCTTTCCCCGTCAGTTCTCTCTTACCCTCAAAATCTAAAATGTCATCTCTTATTTGATAGGCTAAGCCAATATTTCCGGCGTAATTCTTTAAAGCCTGTCTCTCTTTTTCGGATACTCCAGATAGTCTTGCTCCGGTCTCACAGGCTACCACAAAAAGATTTCCCGTCTTACGGGTATGGATATACTTCAATGTTCTTAAGTCCATAGCTTTAGAATCCAAATCGACCGCCTGTCCGCCAATCATCCCGCGAGAACCGATTGCTTCCGAAATATCTTCCATAATTTGACTGGCGACCTTTTTATCTATTTTAGCCTGTCGACAATTATGAGCAATGAGGGACAATCCTTTCATTAACAGGCCATAAGCCGACAGTATTGCCACCGCTTCGCCGAATACCTTATGGGTTGCTGGTTGTCCTCTTCTGAAATTGGCATTATCCATTGAGGGAAGGTCGTCAAGAATCAAAGAGGAAGTATGAATTAGCTCGATACCGCAGGCAGCCATTAGAAGGTTGGCCTTCTTTCCCACGACGACTTGAGACGTAGCCAGGGTCAGTATTGGTCTGATTCGCTTGCCGCCGTTTAGGAGACTGTACCACATTGCCCGGTGTATCTTGGGGGGATAAGTGTCTTCTTCGGGGAGGCTGTTTTCTAACGCTTCATCAATCTTTTCTCTTTTTATTTTAAGATATTGGTATATTTCCATAGCTTTTCTTATTTTTAAAATTAAGAGGATTAAGAAATTAGACGCGAATTTGTAAAAAAGTTTAGCAAATTGAAAACCGACTTGTCAAATATAAAACCCAAAGGCGAACCCAAAGACGCTTTTTTGTTTGACAAATTTCCTCGATTTTGATAAAATTTTATGACTTTTTTGCTGTAATTTCCCTGCCAAACGTGATGAACAAATTCTATAGAATTCTGAATCCGAAATTCTAAACAATCTCTCTTTGCGTGCCTGACTAATTGCCCCTATGAACATTCCCCGACTCGCTCTCGCAATGTAGCTGCAGAGCGCCTGCTCTGCCAAGAAGGAAGGCAAAGCGTACGCTTTGCTGCTACAGCATACCCAGCCAAGCACGCATTCATGGAAAGGTAAGGAAGTGGTCGATTTATCGATTATAATTGTTAGTTATAATGTGAAGCATCGCTTAAGAGAATGCTTACAGTCCATTTATCGCAATACAAGAGAGATAGATTTTGAAATAGCTGTTGTGGAC